>Ga0056128_1001451_pt1 | contig 26446 bp, 15 predicted proteins | sample WorMetLIZISLAND2_FD_71113 | JGI IMG/M metagenome (GOLD analysis project Ga0056128, IMG submission 71113) | Marine gutless worms symbiont microbial communities from Max Planck institute for Marine Microbiology, Germany - Olavius geniculatus... ... | reverse complement strand
GTCTAACATCGCAGTGCAGAAGGCTCAAACTTTTGGGGGAGCAAGAGCTATGGCCTGCTCTCCCGTGCCAAAAGTTGGGGGAGCAGCTGCTCCCTCTGCTCTCCCTGTTCCAACGCCCATGTTTGTGTGTTTTTTGATTAAGCAATAATACCAGTGGTTAAAAATGCAATATTTTCTTCGTTTTCTTTTTCCAGGTAGTGCAGAAACAGACAGTAAGTGAGGTGAATAACTAAACAGTCATTTGATGGCCAATTGTATCAGAAATATTCTTACCAAAACTTATTAAAATTGGATCATTTTTCTTCAAGTTTTGATGAACAAAATTTTGGTGTATTTTATGCCTCACAGTGTAGTATTTGCTTTTTCATATGGTCTCCGAAGAATTGGCACTTCAAAAAACGAAAGAAACATATTTGTAGTAGGCTCAGATTTAACATTAGTCGATAGCGTGCTATACGGATCTAAAAAGTTTCGTCCTGCTTTTGGTGTAAATTTATACTTTTCGCTTCCACCTATTCAGTTATTCACTTTTTCCTCGTTTCGTTTAAAACGTGAAACTTCACATTATTGCACGAATCCTATAGCGAATATATGGCGTGCATTTTTTTGTATTTACTAGAATGACTTTGCTGACGACTCTCAGGCATTGAACGAAAAACTATTCTTATTACGACAGGCGATATTTCAAGTTTCTGACAGTTCCTATTCGAACACTTCCTATTATAGCAATGAACGACATATAAATTAGGGATAGGGTTAAGGTTAATTAAAAGCCTAAGAGTAAAAATAAATTGCATCTTTGACTCTATACGGCTAATCCAAATCGTCACCGTACGTTATTCCCACAACTGCTGGCGTGCTGTAAGTTAACGTAAAGGCCCGGTCACACCAAGCGAACGCATGAAGAACGCACGATAAGCGCACCGAACAATTATGGTTTGTGCGCCGTTGCTCGTCGTCATTCGTCATTGTAATGGCTGTCGGAATAGGAACCTGTACGGTACGCGATTACACGAGGGTCAGTTGCTCATGCAGACAAAATAATACTGCGTACACACAGCCGTAATGCATTGTCTGTAACCATCACGAGTGTCAGCATTGCGGACATTGTATCAATAATAAATGGTGATAAATTGCTGAGAACGACGACAGCTTCAGTAGACGATCTCGTTTCCCAAGCCGGCGACTGTCATGCAGGCTTAGATGTAGACCGCGATCAGTGGCATTCGTGAGCTAAAAAAGTAGGAAGGGATGCAGAAAGTAGCAATTTGCCGACAGACTGCTGAAAATGTCTGTCAGAAAAGATTATAAGTGCTGAAAATTTTTATTGTTTTTCTATATATTTGAATAAGGTATTTTAGCAGCAAATTTTGTATTTTGGACGTGAATTTTCAAACAAGAACAAATTTTTTTCGACAGACTATAAAATTCCCCTAATTCACTGGCACGAAGCCGCCACGTGATCGTAAGTGTGCGTAAAACAAACTAAACATTTGCACAAATATTGTACAAATGTTTTGTGTTTATTTTACATTGCAGTCACGTCTGAAACATATAGGCCTATGAACAATTGCAGCCAAACTGGTTGTAATTTGATGAATTTTTATAATTTATTATGCAAACAAACTAGCCATTTGGCATTCGGCGCAGGCGATCGTGAACAGTATTATGTTATTACCACTAAAATGTCCTTAGCACGACTAAAGCACGACATGAAGATAAGCGGCCTATTTGGTCAGCAGTCAGCACTTAATGCTCTTTTACAAGTTAGATCCGAAAATAACGCCTGTTTGATATTTGACATTTTTGTATTGTTAAATGGATTATAATTGCAACTTCTGTTTATTCGCGAATCGTTCTCAGTAAACGACGTCGTTCTTTGTCGACCGAAGTATACAAGTTCCGTTTTAAGCGAATAAATTGTAATTTTAACACAGTGATTGGATTTACTAACGATAAACACTAATTCGCAATTTGCGTGCAGAAAACACTGGAATTCGGAAAAAAATTGTGATTTTTTAAATGAGCACATTTAAATTTTTAACTTTAAGTAAAATTACTTAATGGCAAAAATTGCAGTTGTTCAAACATTATAAAGGTATGATGTTTTGCAGTTTATGCAGCATTTTATTGGAGCAATTAAAAGGATGTGGCTCACCCGATATATTCATCAAAAATTACTATAACGGATAAGCCACAATGGCACCGTCATTTTGTGTTGTCGTTATTATACATAACTGTTAGGCATACTATTATTTCGGCACGAGTTCATGCACACGTACTTATTTGACCGACGTCGTTATTACGTTAATTATATATAAAAAATGCAAGCAATTCATTTAATGCTGTATAAGCGCTGATGTAAAACTGCACGACACAATGTTCTAATGATAGACTTATGCACTGTGTGTTGTGTACTTAAAAAGAAAAAAACAAAAACGGGTCATAAATGTAATGCGAGTATTCATAAGTACCGAAGACCACTATATCGTGCGTGCCGACACAAGAGTGTCATACGTGAAATCTGTGATTTTTGTATGAGCTTTCAAGTCCGAACTACATTACTCAATGTGTTGTGGACTTGTTGAAGAGCAATCTAGCCTTACAACTAGATTTGCACCATGTCCAAAGCAAGTTGCCAAATAAGTTTCTAAAAGATTGAAAGTTTACAATGAGCTTGAAACATTTTAACATTTGAACTAAATCTTTCGTTGACTCGTACCGGGTAAATTAAATTAGTAATTTATAGGCTGTGCTATATAAATTCAGCTCAGTGACTCCAGGCGGATAGTCGTACCTTTCAAAGAAGGCAGCAGCGGTTGCCGAAACGCCAACAATAACAGATTACATGTATAAGCTTAAAGCTTGCAGTTTACTGATTTTTATGACTTACATCCTGACCTGTTTTCCAAGTCCTACGATTAGTCGAAGCAAGTGAAACATGCGTTTTTGCCACATGACGTATTGGCAGTGGTAACGGGGTTCGTGTGTTGCCGTTTGAAGTTATAACGTGACATTTTGGCTGCATTTTTGCGCTCTAAATGTTTGACATATCGGTCAATGGTGACTGAGCAGCGAAGCCTTAACAGGAATTTAACATGCAGCATAGGCGACCGTGAACACTAGTGACACTACCCTATTTATTATTTTTGAGTCGCCTGTGGATACTCCTCTTTTTGACAGACTCCTATTGGAGCATTGCAGTGTCGACGACTTGACGCCACTGCCGGCGATTTGCATCGAGACGCCAGGCCGAGTGAACGCCGATGCTGAAGGGCTGGACGTCCCTGGACACGATTCTCGACCATGTATCACGAGGACGTCCTCTCGGTCTTCTCCATCCTGCAGGCGGGTTGCTCATTGCAGCTACCACGACCTTGTGGTGGTCTTCCTCATATGATCTTCTAGCCAGGTGGCCGAACAGTTGAAGCTTTCTCATGTGCATCAACTTGGAGGCAGCGGAGCAGCCTTTGGTACTTCTCACTTCGGCATTTGTGACATGGCGTGTGTATGGAATGAGGAATATTCTCCTCTGGCGCCGCATGTTGAAGACATCTATCCTCTCTGAGAGTTGCTTGGTTACTGTCCAGGTGTTGCAACAGTACAGTAGGACAGGCAGTATGTCATGTAGAGACGAACATTTGTGCTGACTGAGATTGATGACTTCCAAATATGGCTGTGTCATGCAGTCACGACTGAGCTATGCCGATTCGTCTTCAGATTTCTGTGTCACTGCTTCCATTTCTGTGCTGTGCGCTTCTGAGGTAGACGAAGGATTCTACAAGTTCCACATTTGCGTTGCATATACGGCAACAGAATTGTCGGTGCGATGTGGATTACCAATCTGCTGTTTCTGCGGATACTGGAAAATATAAAATAAGCTCGTTTATTTCCTAGCCAGAAAGAAAAGCTTTAACTAAATTTGTATACTATAATTAAGTCACTGGTCACAAGAGACCGCTAAGCTATGTAAATTCGCCAAATTACAACGTTTATTAAATAGCAGTAAAGGACTAATCACGTAAAATGATGAATTTTTGTATCTCATCTAGGCCTTATTAACCAGATTTTAGCCGACCTTACTAATGGTTGCGCTTACGTAGTTATGCTACGACCTGTTCAGGTTATATCTTGGGTTAAAATAACATATTTAAATAAGTAACATATTTCGCTTCACATCTGCTAGCCTTCTGGCACAGGCAGTACGGTCTTCTTTCCTTAGCGACTTTTGCTTTGTGTTGTATTATTCGTTACCTTGTGCGAGTGTCTGTGAATATTTTAAAACTCGAATGTCGCAGACTGCAAAGTATTATTCGTTGCCGTATAGAAACTCAAACGCCACTCTCTGTGTTTTCTGTTGCAGCGGCGGACGTTTGAAGCCGGTGACGTCACTGCTGACGTCACTGTGACGTCATAATGGAACGCCGAACAAGTTCCGCTGCTTTCGCCAGATGTCACTGCGCACTGCTGCTCATCGCTATCATCACTCCGCTTAGCCTCTACGTCGGTATGTGTTTTGTTATTACTGCCCGCGGAAGTGACGGCCGTATTGTTTCAGCGTTGTCGCTGATTTTTTCTCTTTCCGTCAACACGATAACTCATGAACCGATGCACTCAGCTTGATGAACTTTTGCACAAACATGTATCTTGACAACCTTTAAACCCCTGTTGAATATCAAGGCCATACGTCAAAGGTCAAGGTCACGTGGATATTTGTGTGTAGATGACATGCTAGGCAATGAGTAGCTGTGCAACAAGCGCATTTGCTTGGTGGCGCTAATAGCGATTGTGTTCCTGTAACGTAAATTTGACCTAAATTCGCAAAATGTTTCACAGAAATGGCCCGCGGGCAGTACTTAGTTCTAACCAAGGCTTGACGATCATGTATTCTAGGAAGCAATGAGAAGTTCGTCTCTGCAGTAATGTCACAGTTTGCTCATTGATATTCAGCTGTCACGGTATGCAATGTCGTATCAGCGGATTGCGTGTCCACCCTGTCTATGACGAATTCTAATCATGACTGACTGATCGACTGACGTTACGCCCTTTTTCCCGTATAGGCCTAATTTCCATTCGACGTGGCGGACATTTTGAGCGGCGAGGATTCGGAAATATTTCAATTCACAGACTAAAGCACAATTCCGTTGTTAGAATTGTTTCCGGTGAGAAAAAAACATCAACGTAATTTGGTAAAAGGCGAAAATGCTTTTCGTCTTTATTCGCCAGGTGGCAGCATTTATTTGCAATTGCATGTTTTGACTGGGGGTCCGACCTGCAAATCTTTCTATCCACTGGAGTCCCTGGGACTCCCATCACGTACAATATAACATCACGAGTTATTGTACTTCATGTACCTGCCATATGACATGTTAATCTGTCGAATAATGCACAAATGTGACAAAACAGAGAATATTTACTGCTGTATTCAAACACTGGTTTTTGTCGTGTGAAGCATCTCTTTCTAAACATTTTGCTGAAAACCGCCTGACTCTGTGATGTACGGTTGCAAAATTATGGTGCCGTAAACTTTGTGCCTTTTTTAGAACATCCTGTATATATAGACGGGCGAAACTATCAGTCGTCACGCTTGAATGGGTAGAGATTATGGACACTTATTGGTCTAAAACTCCATAGTACTCTAGACATTATGGTGAAAGATAAAAGGACAAAGTAAGTCATGAAATATCCACTATTAGGTCTATGCAAAAAGTATGTCGCTCCGTTGTGTATAGCCTATATTGTGAGTAGTTCGCTTAGAACTGCGCAATCTTAATTCTCGATACTACTGTCAAAGTTATCACAACATTATACACTTATAAGCAAAAAGATAAAATATATACGTTAATTTTGGTGTCCATGGACCTTTAATCTTCAGAGTCTGCGACAGTTGATCAGTTTCTAGTCCATCCATCTCTCTCTTTTTCTCCCTCTCTCTGCGTGCGTCTGAGTGTCTGTATGTGTATTTATCTGTTTCTCGCCCTCCCTGGATATTCGTCGCCTATCGTCACTTTCCTAACTCGCGTGACGTTTCGTGTTAATGCGCGTGCTATAAAAAAAGTCCAAGCCGATAAAAGCCCTTATTCGCAATGCCGCGCAGTGCTTATTTACGTCACGATACTTCACTTTTTGGTTTCGCTCAACTCCGTTCCAGCGCATCATCGAATCACTGATTTATTTTTATTTACTTAATCTCTGTCACTTAAGTACAGCAACATAGAAAACCAGAAGAAAGCAGTGTGAATTTTTAAAGCGCTATTTAAGAATGGCAACGCTAGAAATACCACATTGCAATCATACTGGACCTAAATGTAGATCACATTACGCGTACGGAGTCGTTAACGAAACAGTAGGGCGCCTTTGTCGGCCTGTTGACAGCAACTTCGAAAGAAATTGATATAAACTCAACGGACCAGGTTCAACTGACTTCCTCAATGGAGAACCGACAGATATAACATGTAGTGGACCACACACAGCCATTTATAGGTGGATTGATATGCGACTACTCAAGTGGTTCGAACTAAAACCGCGTCTGTGTGTCACGAAAACAAAACGTTGTCACACGTAAACTGGACATGTTTAGTATGTTCGATCGAGCACGGACAGCTGTCCCATGAAAAGGGTCCTCACAGGCCAAAAAATGTCGGACCGCAGCGCGATATTATAAGGCTTCCGATTTCGGAAACCATACCTCAAATCAGGTGCATGTAACAACAAGAGTGCGTACATTTGTAACATTGAACTCAGAAGTTAATTTCTGTACATTAAGCCTAATATAAGCAGATTTATCAATCAATCAATCAATCAAGTTTATTTCAGACAGAAACGTCCATAGAACACAAGTAAAAAATAAAAGCAATAAAAGTGGTAAAAAAGAAAAGCAAAAATAAAACATATACACGTCACAGTCCAATTTATGTGAGTGCTTAAACATTTTTACCAAAAGGGCCTGATCGGGTTTTAATTTGATCGACCCGATGTTTGTGTTTTCCGTGGGTCCGTGCATGTAGCCTATTATAGGTGTGACTGACCGTGCTGTTGTTACGCGCGATAGCAGAATGCTTAGCGCGTCTTAGCTATGGCCTGGGCGTCTGTCCGTCAGTCCGTCCGTCCGTCACACTGCTGTATTGTGTCAAAATGGTGCAAGCTAAATCACGAAATCTTCATCGTGGGCTGCCTCAAGATCTCTAGTTTTTCGTGACAAAATTTCGTGCCTTTGGGTGCGGGGGTTCCAGATAGGTACAAACATGCTGCTGATCATAACAAGCACTGATGACAAGCTTTTCAGGTTTATCAACATCGATAACCCTGAACGACCTTAGACCTTCCAAAAAAAGGTTTTGGTGAATTTATCATAACAAGCAATAGTGACAAGTTTTTTATCGGTATCAACGTCGATGACCTTGAATGACCTTGAGCTTTTAAAATGGTTTATAGTAAATTTTCTTGCGATTTCCGCCTGCGACACACATTTTAAGAGTAAATTGTGCCGAAATGGCCGGATAGGGACCTGGACAACCTGCGTATGTCTCAAGGTCTTTAGTTTTTCGTGACAAAATTTCGTGCCTCTGGGTGCGGGGGTTCCCCTCGAACGAGGGCGTCAAAGAGGGCTACCTCCTAAAAAGACGTTATTTTGCCGTTATTGGCTCGTATAGTGTGAAAACGGTTGCAGATAAGTACAAACATGCTGCTGATCATAACAAGCACTGATGACAAGCTTTTTAGGTTCATCAACATCGATAACCCTGAACGACCTTAGACCTTCCAAGAAAGGTTTTGGTAAATTTTTCGCGATTTTTGGACGCAGTGCACGTTTCAATTCTAATTTGAGACGAAATGGCTGGAGATAGACCAAGACAACCTGCATATGAAATTTTTAGCATTAAACGTAGATTTCAGCAGTCTAAGTTTCGACCCCCTAGGTTCAAAAAGGCCGGCACAGGTGGGCATCAAAAACAGCTACTCCTTAAAAAGTGGTTATTTTAGCGCAATTATCTCGTGTAGCGTGAAAACGGTTGCAGATATTCACAGACATGCTGCTTATCATAACAAGCATTAGTGACAAGCTTTTTATTGATGTCAACGTCGATGACCTTAAATGACCTTGAGCTTTAAAATGGTTTGTGAATTTCCTTGCGATTTCCGGCTGCGACACACATTGTAAGAGTGAATTGTGCCGAAATGGCTGGAGAGGGACCTGGACAACCTGCGTATGACATTTGTAGCACAGAACGTACATTTTTAAAAATCTAAGTTTCGATCTTTTAAATTTAAGCAGTATTCTGTACGGAGGCCTCACATTTAAGTACCTTTTCAAGATGCATTAATATCTTATTGCTATAGGCCTACACTGATTGCCAAAGTGGCAGGACCGCTGCTATCGCGCGTCACGTGAGTTTTGCTCAAATTACTTTTTATTGTTTCTGTGGCGGGCATAGATAGATTTGTAGTAGAGTTGTCAAATTAAGTTAACGCGTTTATTTAACGTGTTAACGTGTTAATAAATTAACGCGCGTTAAAAAATAACTCACATACGTAGGCCTAAATTATTACTAAATTTTGTGAAGCAGAAGTTCCAGTATTTCATTAAACCGAGGTTATTTGACGATCGAATAATATTCAAGTAATTAAAAATTGTTTTCTTGCCGTTCTATCACTACTGTCACGGTCCTGCGACACAGGCACGACTTCGTCTGTTGTCATCCTGTTACTTTCTCGTACAATATCAGCAATATTTAATGATGCGTTATTAACGCGTTAATGCATGCGTTAAAAAATTAACGTTTCGACAGCTCTAATTTTTAGCAAACTTTTGTCATACTTTTGGATTAAGAAAAACCGGTTACGTTATGGGGGTCTATGGTCGGAGATCAAAGTAACGGCTTGTCTAAGAATATGCTAAAACTACCAATGTCAACGGTCTAGGGGCCTACTTTTTATTTTACTGGGTAAGTATATTGTTTTTTTGTGTACACTTGGCATTCACCTATTTAGCTTTTTATTATTTAACTAAACATTGTTTTTGCAGTAAAGTCACTTAGTTCTCTGTTCATAAGTAGAATCGTTCCAGTGAAATTAAGAAGTTTTATTTTCGACTAACTTTATTCCTTCTCATATTGCTTGACATACCGGAAATAACAGATTTCCCTTGACGCGAGGCGTAAGCCAAAACGCAATCTCGTAACTTAACGGTAAGTGAAATTTAAAGGCCATAAGAATCCAGCCAGAAGCCACTACGGATTAACTGAAATGCAAGGGTTTTTCGTTTATTGGAATTGTTGGCTTTTATTTTTATTATTTTTCGGTTACCGCTTGCATTCGAAATTAGTTAGTACTTTGCAAAATTAAATCAAATTCTTGGTTGCATACACAGCGAATTTAACACTTCCAAAATGCTATTGCTTTTTGTTTTAAGTGCAACCACGTCTAAAGCATGCTGAGTAATGAACCCAATAACATGTCAGATTCTAGGCGAAGTTTCCTTAGCGCAAGCCGTTCCACCTGTAGCTACATATTTTCCGTACCGTAATCTGTCTGTCCGTCTGTCTGTCGTCTGTCTGTCACATTCGTGCTCTTTGCTTAAACCATTCGTCAGGTAAATTTGTGCGGTCCAATGACACGTTGTCAACACGGGGTTCTTAACTCGCCAGGGAAGAGGAGATTTTGGGGTTGAACCCCTAGCCAAAACTCGCAGTTAACTACGTGTGGTTCACCAGGGGACAGCACCAATCATGCAGCGATTTCGTCTATCAATTACAAAATAATGACTTGGGTTAGTTGCTCGTCTATTCAGAGACATCATTTAGAGAAATGCTAGGGGTGTCCAACCCCCTCCCCCCATTGATTTATGATTTTAATTTTTTTCTGTAAATCGTACTGTTAAGACGGTGTTACTGCTGCAGGAACAATGCGCTACGTAGACTGAGACAGTGAGACACCCCCAATGATTCACTGAAATGACGCCTATGTGTCTATTGGGCCGCAGGTGTGTTGGTGAACAACGTTGATCTTCTGTCGGTTGCCGAACCGTTGTGGCAATGTCCCGCTGGATCGTACCCGTGTAACTCGAGCTCAACAGGTGCGCTCTGTGTTGAACGGCAGCGCTGGTGCGACTTCGTCGTTGACTGTCCGAACGAAGAGGACGAGGACCCCGAACACTGCGGTATGTCTGTAACACACCGTGCCGGGGCATATTTTAGGGGTGAGATCCAACCAAAATGTGCAGCCCGTACAGAAAAATGTGTAGCCCAAATTTTACCAAATATTTTGTTGCTCAAACGCTTGCAAGAGAAGTTAAATAAATTGAATTTTAAATAGGCCTATAATGAACTTCGACATCAATTAATCTGTTAAATAATTTTATGTTTTTTCTTTCATGTTTGTGGTAAAAAATTGCTGAAAATATTGCTATAAGTTTATAGGTATGTTACCGGTTTCTGGCGGCTGTCCCCGACCTACTACCGTGCCCCGCCGCCGCCATGAACCCAATTTGAAAACTTGCGTTTTTTAAATTTTTGCAAAGTCTACAAAATTCCTTAAAGTAGGGACCGGTCACGGAAACACTGCATGTACATACGAATATATAATTATATTACAGCGGGGTCTATTTGGATGCAAGAAGTCTGTTACTGTCGATCGTGATGTTTATAAAGTTATGTAGTTTATTATACGCTGTTGCAGACGACAGTTGGGATCATTACTTCACGTTCAGAACCACATGTCATCGCGCCAAAGAAAGATACTCATACGCCACTTGCGGTAAGCATACAGTTTTACGTCACTTTACGGTATCATTTCTTTAATTTGCAGTCAACTGGTTTTTTTCAAACGCCGTCTTAAAACAATATTTTGCTTTGCTGCTGTTTTTCATCACCGTATGTGCTGCCAGTGATATGACTGCCCAGGCCTCTGATTCTGTCAGTTTCACGGACATTTTGTGCGCGTTACAATTTCTGAGTATATGAGTCTAAGTATTTGTACAATAGCAAAAAACCAAAGTCGCGACCCCAAAATATCTGAGGCCCCATATCTCCATAACCATGCAAAATAGACGCATGCTTATCATTGACCAATGACCATCTATAAGAAACTGCCTACGGCGGGTTCAATGGTTACGTGATTGATGACGTCACATGACCCAAAATGGAAAAGTTGTGAAAATATCTGAAACCCCACTTCTTCTCAACTGACCATTTGTATGACAGAAAAAAGAGCAGATTATAAGCCTACACTTGTTAACGGCAATATTCAAAAACTAACACATCGAAAACTGCAAAATCATAAAAATAATATTATGCAGCAGCATATTGACACATATTCAATGTGATGCAAGCAATATTACGTTTTCGTGCTTTGTACATTTATGTTGTTCACAGCGGATCAGAGTTACCCCTCTGAGTGCGTCTGTTTCAACAATTACAGTCGCAGTATCCGCTGTAACGGTGTCGGACTGCGTAAAATACCGCCGCAACTGAAGATGTCCGGCTCTATCAACCGACTGTACGTTTCATTTCATTATTTTCTATATAAAAACATAAGGTGCTATGAATGTCATTGTTAAAAAGATAAACGTTTTAAGCGAACAACGTGGCCAAAAATTTGTCCAGCAAAGTGAACGAAACTGAAGAAAGAATTTTCCTAAAGGAAATTACAATAGGGGGCGGGGTGTAAACAATGAACATCCGCTGTTGACATTAATATTGGCGATCGACGTCGACGCAGCTATTTCGGACAGACACAACGACAGAGCGGCGAAAACGCTGCGTGAATTTAATGATGGCTATAAACGATAGCTCGCATCGCCAGTCATTGTAGTTATATTTTTATGTTTCCTGTGAATAGTTGTTGCGGGAGCTGTCTAGAGTAGCATATGGCAAGTAGTTGGAGATAATGATATACCGGTAAACAATATTTTTTTCAAGATCAAAACTTTGTTTTTGTTTTCGAGGCGCTTCGAGGCCAAGCCCTAAAGGACTTATCGCTACATCGGATCACCGTTCAGAAAAAAACACACCCTTACGTTTTCTTTTATATCTCCGTGAAAAATATTTAGATTTTCACAAAATTTTCAGGAAATGTTTAGGAGGAAACTAGTATTCCATCAGTATAAAAGTTAAATATTCTATTTTACCAATTGTTAAAGGGAGACATTTGATGAAATGTTAAAACACATAAATTGATTAGTGTGATGACCGAACTCAAAAATGTTAATCCATCACGCAAATCATTGTGAACTGTTTCCGTGGTTTGACTTCTTGGCCGAGTGCGAGATCTTCAGCTTTGTTGATGTTGGCAAACATACGTGCACTGCGTCACTGCGTGGATTACCACTTGCATGCTATCAGTCGAACGGCTTGATACTGCCGGACATGTCAATTTTTTTATTTAAAAGTTTTATTCCATCAACATTCAATTCTCTGTTTATTGCCCAAAAATATCTTGCACAAACTTGCGGCTACATAACTGTTGCTCACTCACAAACATTTATCAATGTCTGTTTTCGACGGTAAAAAACACGTAAAACCCATAATTTAGAAACACGAAAATATGATGTCAGCATGACCTCATTAAAAGCAAAAAATATCTAACTTTTAGGTTGATGGAATACTAGTTTCCTCTTAAACATACTCTGAAAATTTTGTGGAAATCTAATCATTTTCCACGGAGATATAAAAAAACGTAAGGGTGTGTTTTTTCTGAACACAGTGTATTTTTGATTTGCTACAACTTTTTACCGCACCGTATCTATCAATACTCCTCGTGCGTGCTTGGTTACTATTTTCATATCTTATTTGGTGGCTTTGGGGCTTCAAGTCGATAACCTGCAAATTTTTTACACACTGCGCAGTAATCTAATATGCATAATAATTACGTTTGTAAGAGGTTGCTATGGCTTAATAAGCTTTGCATTGACGAGCAAATCTCAAATCAAATTATGCAAGCTCAAATCTTAAGTCTTTCACTTTCATTCATTTTCTGTTGCTCAAGTTAGCATTGGTCTACGTGAGCTACTAGGAAAGCTTCGGTCGTCTGTCCAGTAAGACAAGACTTTCGAGCACTAAGTATGTAACCAATTGACTACCTGCGATTTGAAAAATTTGTAAATAAAATCGTGAATTTTTAAAATTTATTGTTAAATCAAATCCGGGAGTTTAAAACAAAACTTTGTTGCTTAAATGAAATAGTCCTGTACGATTCTATCGCAATTTAGATCGAATTCTGCTTGGGTATTGCCGTGTTAAGCTCTGCTTCGTCTGTGGAACCCCGGCCAGGTAAAGCCTTACGTATGTGTCATCATTTTATCGCATGTCGTTCGTTATCAAAGTTCGTTATATAGCGACTAATTGTCACGGCAGATATAAGCGCCACCGATGTCGCCACACTTTACGATGTAGGCCTAACTGCTAAAACGTTTTCACACGCACTTTTTTATCTTAACTTCTCAATAACATATGCGCGTATTTTGATGTATTTTATTTTTGCAAACATTTGTAATACGCACATTCGCAGCATAAACATCCAAATATTTAAAAAAAAACATTGCGAAATTTTTGCAACAAACAAGACAGGTTTATTGTGTTCAGTTGTGTTTAGTTGCGTCGATAATGTTTATGCATTTTAAAACTTTTTTGTTTGTTTTACTATAATATTAATCACGTTGTGAACGTGAAGACTAAAGGTTATATTAGTCGACGTTTTTATTAACGTTTTAACGCATTGAACGTTTTTTTTTGCTTTTTTTTGCTTTTAATCTTAACTTATTTTACGTCTTTGTGTCACGTTCTTTTTCGACACTGTTTTTACACTTTTTCACATTATACACAAATGTTATAAAAGTTGTTTGTTTTACATATTTATTTTGTGTTTGCGCTACCAGAGAGTTGGTGGACAACAACATTACTCGACTAACTGTTTCAGATTTTCATTCGCTGTCGGTTCTCAGTCTTTTGTAAGTATAATTATTCTGATATGGTATGATAATATGGCATATTAGAATATCGTATTACTTTACGATACGATATGATTTCGTAATACATAATTAAATTCGCACGTTCATATTATTGTTAAATCCAATGATGTCATCCGAGATCGTGATCTAACGACAAACCACTTTATTTTCGTCTTCGTTTCATATCTGTTGATCCGTGAACGTTGTACAAATGTAGCTTACGTGCTTTCAAAGGTGATTATTTCTGGTTGACATGGGTTTTCTTTTGATGCAATTTGGCGATGTTTGCATGTACGATAAAACTAAAGCAAGACTGAAACGAAGAAAATCGGTGCAATTTGCGTGCATTTATTTACACTTTTGGTTAATAGATTTCAAGACGTAAAGTTATTGCAACTGTAAAAAGAGACCGACTTAATTTGGTAGCAGTAAACTGAAAATAAGAAGAAAGCGAGTGAACGAGTAAAGTTAAATGTTTCAACTGACACATTATAGATCATTTCGGAAACGGTGAAACAAAACTTAAATGGGAGAGAAAAAACGTTTAAACCACCCAATATTTTAGAGCAAACAATATGATTAATCAATACGTAATCATAAATTAGTTACATTTGACGATGTCCATGGTAATCTAACGTAATGATAATCTAACGTAATGATGACGATGATAGCTGTGATGGTAAACAGTTAGGACGCTAGACTTATGATGAAAAGGTTGTAAATTTGACTTTCCATCTGGTTGCTATCAAGTGGTTACTACTGAGATTGGCCACTGTCTGCGAACAAGTGAGCCATTTCAGAATCTAACCAGGCACCAAAGTAACTCAGCCTTAAATCCCTTCGGGGTGGGTAAATCGGGAAGCTTAACTGCCTAGTTGAGTAGGGTAGAAGTAGGGCGCGTTTACATGTGGTGAGTGGCAAATAACACTGCGTAATCCTATATGGCAGGTGACGCTCCGTAGCTTTGCGTTGCATTTTTCACAAAAATATAACCATTCTTTAACTTGTTTCTACTGCTGGCAGATTGGTATCGTTTTACTGTAAACGATTTGTAATGTGTGTGTGTGTGTGTGTGTGTGTGCGTGTCTGTGTCTGGTATATGTGTGACAGAGACTTGAGCGGCAATGAGATAAAAGCTATAGAACCAGGCTCATTTCTACCTTTGTCTCAATTACGAACGCTGTAAGTTGCTTTTCGTGCGCACTGTGAATCGTCGTTTTCTATTCAGATCTGTAAGTCCACTTTCCGGATTGCATCAGTCCCGTCCGTGAAGTGACATTATCCATCCACGCTGTTTTTAGTTTTTTTCATTTCCAAGCAAGGTTCTTTGAATAAAGCTTTTTTCCCGGAGATGTGTTTTCGCTTCGCAGTCGCATAATTGTGACCAGGATATCTCAACTTTCTGTTTTTCACATTTTGCTACACTAGAGCCTAAACTTTTGTTGCCTGCTTTGAGACACACAGATTTGCTTTTTTGCCGTCCATTATACTCGCAAAATTTGTTTTAGTAATTTTATTTTAGATGCTTTAAATCTATCTTTTTCTGATTTCTGTGTGGTACAGTTTTTTTAAATATTATGTTTTGTCTCAATTTGTTGGTGAGTTTTAAGGTTAAAAATTTTATGAGCAGATAATCTATATCACGATTAGGTTTATTTGAACTTTATTTTGCTTGAATGCTACAACTGATTTAGTGGTCCATATCTTAACTGATGACGCATGCACTGACCCATAAACTGTTACGATGTTTGTGAGTTTATGTTATATAACAGATACATGGACAGAAACCAGCTGAAAATCATAGTTGACGGCGCTTTTAGCGGTCTGCGAAATGTCACTTATTTGTAAGTTTTTTCCGCATGACACCACTTTGTTTTACCTAAAAATGTGTAAATAAAAATGTTTAAACAACAACAAGTATTTCTGTTAAATGCGTCTACTGCTATCAGTTATTTTGCATTTTTGCCTATCAACAAGAACAAGAAAACACGTATAGATTTATAGTAACGTGCGCACTATCTGCAGTCGTGAAGTTGGGCTGGTCGGTTTGCTAGATTGACGTTTTCGCTGTAAATCCGAAAAGTAAGCCTAAACATTTGGGAGTTTGTAAACTGTTCAACTTATCAAAAATTTGTAAACTTAGTACTATCGCCACAGCAAGAACTTGGAGCAGTCTGCCAGTTAGTTAGTGACGTCACCAGTGTCTCCAACCATTTAAGAATAAACATAAGAACCATCGGGCCATGCATTCCACGCCTGTCAGCAGGCCCATAATCTGTTTCCGCCTCTTAGCCATAGCTGACTGTAAAGTGACTGAAGTGCTGCTGGTGTTTATTATCATTCCCAGATTCATCATTCTATTCGTGGGAAAGGTAGCGTAACAGTGGGTGTAGGCTAAGTGAAATTGTAGGCCTACAATGTAGTTGTTTGAGTAGGTAGACGAATATGAATGAGCGAATAGGTGGAGCTGTGTTTTATTCGTTCGCTTACAGGTTCTTGCGCTACAATCGTTTGCGAAATATTCTCAGCGGCTCTTTCGACGGTCTGCAGTCGCTCTGCTACCTCTCGGTAAGCTGTGATCATCGACTTGATGTTAGAATAATTTTTCAAAATGTTACTACGAAAGTTGGGATTATTTAATCCAACTTTTGACTTCTAACCATTTGACAAAAGGTTACTGATAGCAACATACGAGGATGTCAAAAAAGTGAGCAACTGATTTTTGCTTGTGAGAACTTTTACTTGTGTCGTGGCAGGGCATGGTAGGCAATGGCAGGGGCACTAAGTCATTACCCCCTTAATTTAAGGTTGTCGAAAAATTGACTGAAATGCTGCTTTTGTCGAAAAACTTTATTTAAAATTTGATGTTGAAAAAAAGTCTCTGTTTGGGGAAAATTTAAAAGCAAAAATTAAAATTTTGAGCACTCATAATCTTTTCAGTCTTCTTTTTGTTTTGCCTGCTTTTTTAACCCACGACGCCACTGAGAAATTTGTCAAATTTTCCGCATTTAATTTTTTTGTTATTAAGACTTTAGCTCTGGGAAACGTTCACAACAAGTTTGATTTTTTATGTTTTTCTTTCTTTTTCACTTAGAAATTCGTGTACGCGACAAAGAGACAAACAAACAGACAGACAGACAAGCAAGACGCATAACGCGGCCTATAGGAGGGTTGCATAAATAGTAATACAGATCAACTGAAATGGTGTTTGCTGTTTGTCAGTTGGACGGAAACGAATTGACGCTTCTGCCACCAGACATTTTCTACGCGCCGAAAAGCATCGTCACACTGTGAGAACTTAGTCCATCTATACACTGTGTCTCAAAAAAACATCCCCAACATTTTTGACTGTAACTTGGAAATCAATCATCAGATTTTGATAATTTTTGGTGTGAATATTACTGATACAACTTGCCATCAAACGACCATTTAGTTTCCCACCTCACCCAACGTTTGTTTTGCACTACCTGTGGAGAACACAACCAACGAAATATCACTTTTTATTCAATGCGATATGATTGCTTAATTAACATAACGCCTAAAAACACATTTTGTTCACATTTCTGACACTCTGGCTGACATTTTATTTAGTTGTCCATTTTTCAACTGCCTGCAGTAAAATTGCTTAAAGTGTTTGCCCACCAGATATTTTATGCGAACATAGGCAAGGAGACGCTTTCTGCATTCATTGACAGCAGTATCGATAAAGTTCTGCTCCAGACCAATGCAGGCTGTACCAGTTGCTTATTGACTTTTCAAACATTCCTAAACTTTATCTGGTAGACACACTGCTGCATGACAGTCAAACCTTGTAATAGCCCGGCTGTTGGAGCCCACAGATTAGGATGGATGAAATTTATTGACATTTTTTCAATTCATTTTAACACGTATTATGCTCGGTCTGCTTTCCCCAGGTAGTGCAAAAGCAGACGATGGGTGAGGTAAGAACTAAAACACTTATTCAATAGTCAGTTGTGTCGGAAATATTTTTGCCAAAAATTATTAAAATCTGCTGATATTTCTTTAAGTTACGATCGATAATGTCGGGGATGTTTTTTCAGGTTTTCTGTTTATTCTAACACATATTTCGCTTGATCTGGTTTCCCTAGGTAGTGCAAAAGCATACATTGTTTGAGGTAAAAAGCTGAACGGTCATTTGATGGCAATTTGTGTCAAGAATATACATACCAAAAATTATTAATATCTGATAATTGTTTTTCAAGCTACTGTCAAAAATGTCGGGGATGTTTTTTGAGACACAGTGTAGCATCCATATAATCAACACTGGCGTCATAAGCGGGACCTCATAAATTGCAGTCTAAAGAAAAATTTTTTTGTCGTAAAAATTGCGTCTAACGGTCGTGCTACAACTGTATTATTTTGGGACAACAATTACTTGATGTTTTCCGTTAGAAATTTGCAGTTGTTAGTCGCAAAATTGTGACTTCTGCCTCTCCTACTTTTTTAACCCACGACTTCGCTGTACACAATTATATTATGCTGATCGCATTCTAAAAGTTGTAATACAATAAGGTTTGCTTTACATTTAATTCTATGAACAAACTTACAAGACATTGCTATGTAAGCTGTTTGAAACGTATTATTGTGGAGATGCTAACAGCATATTTTTTGCTATAAGAGTTACCGTATAATGCCCGAAATTATTTGCCTCAAACGCTTAATTTTACATTAATCATTCTCGGCATTTATCGTGTTATAGAGTTTTTGTTTTTCTGCGTTTCTAAAAATGTTTATCAACAAATTAATTTATTTTTGCTTGCAATTGGTGTATTATTGAGTCATTTGATAGTTGGTTCATTTTTTTTACTTTAAAAACACTTTTATAAGTGAGCGCGGATAAGGTTGCCTTCTTGTTCGGCTTGATTTGTTTTATGGCCTACGTGCATTCTTACCAATATTTCTTAAAATTTCAGTATCCCTCATTAGTCCGCCTGGAAGCGATAGCTGTCAAAGCGGACTTATGTTTTACTCGAGATGTTTTATTTCTTTTTTTATTCCAACGCGAGATCTCCGAAATGCGTCGGCCGATCGGTGTAAAATTTTGCACGGTGATCAGCAGTAGGCCGGATTTTATAATGCAGCTCGAAAGTTTTGGGGCCCTCCCCAAAAAAATTTAGGGGTTAAAACATGCAAAATTTGTTCCGATTTCGGACGACTACGAAGTTTGGCTGCGAATGTCTTCGGAACGGATAAAGATATTCAAAATCGGACAAGTATTTGATCTACCGCAATTCCTTCCGTGTTAAACTAAAAAGTCAGGTAAACTTTGATTTAGTAATTACGGAGATCTCGATGTAAAATCATACCCACTCAAATCGACTTTTTCGAAAGATTAAATTTGGACCCTAAAGGGTGTTGCGCCCACAAATTTTTACACGCGCCACAGAATGACCAAGTCTTACTAGTGCACTCCCTTTATTTTAAACATTTGTTTCAAAGGGGGGCTAAAATTGGCTTAAAATTTAGCCTATGAGTTTTGGGCTCAAGGAGGTACCCCCATGAAACTGCCACATGACGTGCCATATGGTGGGCATAATCACTAATGTACAAATTTTTAGGGAGCCGAACCCCGAAAATTTGGAAGGGCAAAAACCTCAAAATTTGGCGCAATTTCGCACAACTTTTGAATTTAACCGCAAATGCCTCAGAAATCAATTGAAATATCAAAAAGCAAAATAAACTCGATCGAGGGCAATCCCTGGGGGGTTTAGCAAAAATATGTGAACTTTGGTCCATTAACGAAAAAAGTTATAGGCGTACCTACTCCAAGTCGACAATGCGCGTTCTGCATATGCTAATACATCTAAGTTCAGGCACATGACTTTGCTACGTGGGGAATTTCACCCTCCCCTTCTTAAATTTCCTCCCCAATCGGACTTAGGGCCGGGCGGACTCACGTTAGGTTTTGTCCCAAATTTCTAGTTTTATTGTTATTTTAAACATTTTCATCTTTTAGTTCATGTGCCGGATTAAATCTTTGTTTTACAAAGAATAATAAATGATAGACCTGCTAGTTTCTAAGACATACATGTAGTGTCTTGTTGCGACGTTTCAGAGAACTGAACGGCAACCGAATACAGAACGTGAGTCGCGACACTTTTAGACGGCTCACCAGTCTACACGTCTTGTACGTGTTTTACTCGTCTATAGTTTCATGTTGGAATAATTGTTACTAGCCATCAGATGATCAGACGATGCATGCGATTAGTAGGACTTCAACCAACACTCCAGGATATAGAGCATATCATGTCACATTAAAACATTAAAGACTTGCAGACAACGATCTAGAAACTCTTCAGAGGTGAAGGACTGGCTGTGCGCAATATGGATGTTGTTTCCATGCTTCAGCCCTAATATTGTCAAAAGTGAGGTATGCAATGTGTGTTTATGGCGACCACCTACCAAAAAACAGACTTAATGCCTTTTTACGTCGAATGCACAGATACCGTTTCACTAGTGACATATATGACATTGAATCAATTTTGTCAGACATGGATTTTAGGCTTTATGATAAGATGTGTAGTGATACACATTGCATTAACTCACTGTTACCTGTAACAAATGGACTGTTTACGGCCTCAGAAACAGAGAACACCATTACGAATAACCTAACTAACAGTTTAGTTTTTTAAAACATTTTTTGTTATGCAATATCTGTATAAGTACAAGTAAATTATTGCCAGCTCTTATCTCCGTTACTTTGCGTTATTCTCAGTACTGGTTTTTCTATGCTATCTTTAGTAACTTTGTCATTGGTACTAGTATTGGTTCAGTTACGTTTGTTATGTGCTTGGTTTATTAGATAAATTAATTAATTAATTAAAAACAACGGCCAATTAATTTGGCGCTAAGCAGCATTGCTGCTAACGTGCAATTTCTTCATGATGAACGTGGGATCGCTAATACATCGAGATCGAAAGTGAGATGAAGGAGACAATACTCTTATATAAAAATCGACAGTTGCATGTAGGTGTGAACTTTTTACTGTCCGCAGTAGGGACGACAGTATTGTTTTCAGCATAGTCTGAGTTTTTTGTTCCTATTTTTTCTTTTACCACAATAACTTATGAACTGCCGCACTTAGTCTGATGATATTTTGATGGATATGTACCTCGACAACTTCTACAACATTATTGAATTTCAAGGTCATACTCGCGGGTTAAGGTTATATGGGTTCTTATGTGCATGATGTTGCTGCTATCCGCGGACAGTGCTTAGCTTTGAACAAGGTTTGATGATCTAAATGTTTGTATTTTAGGCTGCTCAGTAAGAATCAGATCAGTTACATTGATGATAACGCATTCGCTGGAGTTCCGCTTATACAACTGTGAGTTTGATTTGGAATTTTCTGCATAATGCCATTTATTGCTCGTTGTAATCTTTACAGATTTTGTTACTAGTCATGAAAAGATTTCGTCGGAAAAATGCAAACGATAAACGAACAATAATAATGGACAGAAAAATATAACTTCTAAGTTTTAGATATTCTGCACGTACTCGTAAAATGTTAACAGTTTATTACATCAGATAGATAAGTGAATATTGTAAGCTTAGGGCCTACTATGAAATTAACATTTTTTGAATTTATGTAACACGTAACCAATAGTTTTACATTTTTTATTTAGCGCTGAGAAAAAATTCTATTATCGTCATTTTGCATTGCTTACACTTATACTTGTGTATAGACTTGTTTCTGTGTTTTTTGTATAAGCTTAACACACTTCTTTCAGCATTACGCTATACGTACTACGTAGGCCTACATTCCAGTGTATAAAACACAAACACGAGTTGAAAACTGAAAGTATATAGCCTACTGGTTAAACAATAAAATACTTATATACATTAAATTACAACTTTTATTACGTTTGAGTATGCTTAAGAGTAATTACACTTCTTTGGCTCTTTTATTTTTCTTCAGGAACGTGGCGCTAAACAGGCTACGAAGTATTCCCCGAGTGCCGAGTGCTCACTACCAGTCGCAATTGCGCGTTCTGTACGTATGTTTATTATTTCACAAGTCTCCTATTTTTTCACTATGGTGTCTGGAATGTTAATATGTGTTTCTAATCTCATTCCAATCAGGTGTGACGACTGATAGAGTTTCGCGTTAGTATATCACACGGGCGCCCAGGCAGAGCACGCCGTCGATCACGGCCATGAGATAGGTACGTTTCAGCGAACAGGACAAACCCTTAATCTTTCAAATAAAATTTCCCGGACATATTTTTTTCTGTATTCACGAAATGTTACACAGGCACGGCTCGCGGACAGGGACCTAACCGTGAGCAAATCTTGACTGTATGGTTTAGTCTCCGTGTCTCGTTGTGTCGCTTGTACGGGTTTTTTGATTGCAAAGTATTGTAGCTACTAGCTCGTACATGATTTTCACATCATATCGCATCGTGAGTGAATCTTTCCTCGCGCTCCGGTTTGAGTTTGCTTGTTGATTCTGACAGATCGCTGGCATATAACCCGCTCCAGTCGAGCACAGAAAACGCGCGGACTCTCGCAAGCTTCACCAACATCAGAAACTTGTAAGCATTTGGGAGTCTTCACTTCTAGACGACGATATCTCAAACATTTCTACTTCTCCGTTTTAACCTACTTACACACCGAGTACTCGCACGTTTGGCGTTATTTACAGCTAACGAGCTATATGAATTACATACTTACCTACTTACCTAATTTTTAGGCCTAGTTACTTAGGTACTCAGCTACTTACTCACAGTATTTACTTAACTTGCCAGAATATTCAGTACTGAACAGTTTTGGAAGGATTGTATATTTTCGGTATACTGATCATATGCATAAGTAGTACAGATAATTGAATCTGTTAAATTAGCTGAGTAGCTTGCTTGCAGGTTTCAACGACAAAACCCGTCAAACTTGAGTTGCTTGTCTGCGTAAACTTAGGTTTGCGGGGTAAAAATAAGTCTACAGGATACTGTCTTTTCAGAGGCCCCAATAACTCACAACTAGAACACTGTTTTGTTTTACACGAAAATAATTATTTTTATAGGTAGCTTATTTTTAGGAATACATGCACTTTAAAGCTCAACGTACAAAAGACCAACAGTTAGAACAGTAATATGTTTTTTGGGATTAGAAAGGCCAAAGTAGCACTTAAAACTGTCCATTTAGAAAGTAAGCCCGAATGGCCCAAAAACTCACAACAAGTAGCACACACAAAGTACTGTAGTAGCCTTAAAAAATCGACAGTAGTCAACAGTTACGTAAGTCCTTATATTTTTACTTTGTCGCTTTGAGATATTGTTTTTTAGGTTGCAACAGTATGTTGAATGAATGAAATTAATGCGCCTTTGGTTTGTTTGCAACATAGTTATGACACAAATAATAGGCCTAAATGTGCTTTGATTAATTGTTTAATCCTTCGTTATCGCTTTTTTCTTTATGCTGATCAATTGACTATCGAAATGTGACTTGTGAAAAAATTAATTATCTTGCAGAAACATGACAGGAATCAGTTCGGTGCCAACTTATCGGAATTCGTTTCAGTCTCTGACGTCCCTGTCGGTCGTGTAAGTTTCAAGTTATTTGTTTGTTTCAGTAGTTTAGTACTTTTCGCATAATATCTACCATTACGTTTTAATAACTTAACATCTAAATGCAATTTAATGCAGTCAGTCCCAGTGGAACTTCGCATCTAGTTTTTTGGCAAAATGGACTGAATCAATTGCTCCTTTCTTAGCACGTATTATAATGTAAGCAGATTTGTCAAGTACGTCGTATTCGCCACGTGGCGCCACCGATCTCGGCAAAGGTTTGAGATCGCTGGCGTTATTGCAGGAGGGCAATTACATGCTTTCTCCTTTAATTTTAAATTGTCGGAAAATTCTAAGAAAGATATTTTGTTGTCAAGAATTTTTCATCGAAAAATACAAAACTTGAGACCGAGTCATACTTTTAAAGAACATTTAAATTTCGATCAAACAGTCAAACATGCGGCTGTTTGTCGGACAGTGCAACTTCCTGTTTCGTCTAGAGGACTTGTTCAACCCACGTCGCCGATGCGTGTACGTTACGTCTGGTGTACACGGTACAGGTCGTTCAGTTCGTTTGAGAGCTGTCGCTACGCCCCGATGGTGCGAGTCTGTCATCCGCTGGGTGACGGAATCTCATCTTTGTTCAATCTGCTCGACAGTCTACTGCTGCGTGTCGCTATATGGCTGGTGGCGCTCGTCACGTGCGCCGGGAACGCTTTCGTCATCGTCTGCCGGATGCTCTTCCACGACGAGCACAACAGCCATTCGCTCTTCATCAAATACCTCGCCGGTCCGTATTAGAGATTGCAATCCCGGGATTCTGATTCCTGTAATTGGCGACTTCACAATCCCGGGATTTCGGAATTATAAAAATTAGTCAAAAGTGTATTTCTGCGCGTGTTAAATTCTACAAATAAAAATTTTAGCCCTTCCGTGAATAAAATATTGCATGTGCGTTACATTTCTACTCCTTGCTGTGCACTGTGAGTTGTATTTTGACTGTCAGTTACTCGCTTGAGTTCGGATATACGTTCCGTAGGGGTTTATACTATATTTTATGCACGAAATAAGTTTATTGGGATACCAAGATTTAATAAAGACCAGTTTGTAAGTTTAATTCCCAAACGGGATCCCGGAATTACAGTTTTTTGATCCCGGATCCCGGGATTAGAAATTTAATCCCGGAATTACAATCACTAGTCTGTAAGGGCTATAAACATCGACCGCCTCCGATGGCGTCGTGGCCTGGGGAGACAGGGGAGTTCTTTCACCCTACCCCAATGGCTGTCGAAAAATTGTCGAACAAAAAATCTTATTGTCGAAATAATTATGTCAGTGCAAAATGCTAAATTTTGGGGCTAAAAAATTTTCATTTGTAGAAAATTTATGGGCAAAATTAAAATTTTCAGCGCCCATAATCTTCTGTCGGAAGTTTTCGACTGTCGGTTGAAATTCTGTCGGTTGAAATTCTGTCGGTCGGAATTCTGTCAGAAAAGTTGCAGTGTCAGTTGAAAAATTGCAGCTTTCTGCCACGCCTGCTTTTTTTAGCCAGGACGCCGCTGACCGACTTGCATATTATTTATCTGATAATTTATGTTTTGCACGGTAGTGTAACGACGCAGTTGAAGTGTGGTGGTGTGGTCAGTGAGTGAGTTGTGTGTTATGACTGGACTGCAGCAGCCGACTTCACAATGGGCGTCTACCTGCTAATGATCGCCAGTACGGATGTCATCTACCGCGACCAGTACAACCGCTACGCCCTCGCCTGGATGGACAGCTGGGCCTGCAAGTCAGCCGGCTTCCTCGCCGTGCTATCCTGCGAGGTACAGCACGTCATCATCATCATCATCATTGTTATTGCGTAAACGATATCCATAGGTACAAGGACTTAACAAAAACAAGAAATCTAAGCCAATGTTCAGGAGACGCGCGAGAACCTAGAGCAGTTCCTGTTCGCAGGTAATCTTGGTCTATCTCCACCCGTTTCGTCGCAATCCACTATTTTCCAGCCGAAAGCGCAATTCACTTTTGAAATGTGCTTCGCAGCCCGAAATCGCGAAAAATTCACTAAAACCTTTTATTTTGGGGGTTCAAGATCATTCAAGGTGATTGATGTTGACATTCCGAAGAAGCTCGTCGCTATTTTCACTATCAACAAGATAACTCATAAACTGCTGCACTTAGATTGATAAAAATTTAGCACGAACGTGTGTCTCAATAACCTCTAGAAACCAATAAAATATGAAGGTCATAAGTTAAAAGTCAAGTTCACGTTAAGCTTTTGTGTGTGTTTTTTGTGTGTGCATGATGCTGCTTAAGTCAGTTGTCTTTAATTCACGAAATTTTGCACAGGTTTCTGATGTCTACGAACACGTAAACCGCCTGAGCTTAACTCAGTCTTCCATCCCTCCGAGGAAGGTAAATCGAGTACCGGCCTGTTTGGTTGGAGATACAGCGGGGCGCGTTCACCTATGTTCAGTGGCATATGGCAGGTGATGCTTCGTAGTTTTGACATGGTGTTTCCCACCATTTAACTGTAAGCCATCTATTGTTGGACCCACGTGTGCTGGTGCGTGCAGTCGTGCGTGCTACTGCTGGTCGTCATGTCCGTGGAATGCTGTCTGGCAGTCAGTCGACCCTACAGACCACCATGTCTGTCAGTGCGTCGAGCAACCATGGTCATCCTTGCAGTCTGGCTCTCAAGCGTCGTCATCGCAGCTTCGCCGGTCAGCTTGGATCGTTTCTACGGTCACAACGGCGTCTGTATGCCGCTGCACATCGAGGAGCCGTACGCAGCGGGATGGGAGTACTCCACGGTCGTGTTCGTCGGGATAAATCTGTCCGCGGTACTGGTGATTGCAGTCAGCTATTCACTGATGTGTCTCAGCGTCCGGGCCACTAGGCTCGACATTGGCTCCGACGCCAGATCGGCCCAGCATCGCGGCGTGGGGGGCGGACCCCTTGGACTGCAGGGGTG
>Ga0056128_1001449_pt1 | contig 26460 bp, 14 predicted proteins | sample WorMetLIZISLAND2_FD_71113 | JGI IMG/M metagenome (GOLD analysis project Ga0056128, IMG submission 71113) | Marine gutless worms symbiont microbial communities from Max Planck institute for Marine Microbiology, Germany - Olavius geniculatus... ... | reverse complement strand
GGACGCCATATGCATAGCCCCATCTAAGGTTACCCGAATGATTTTTGCTGTTTTAGAGGACTGATATCATCACATCGTCCTTACACACAGTTGTAAACTGGTAAGTTTTTTACATATATTTGTATAATAGTGATCGGCCTCGAGGTCAACAGTGATTATTAGTTCTCGAAGCTGCGTAAATATAGCCCAAGTGCCGAATTGTCCGTCGAGTGGTTCAAACTGTTGTTTAGAAGCATCAGTGGGTGTGACATAGACGTCTTGAATATTAATGAGTCGTGGTTAGGCGTGGTTACATGACTCCATAGTCCCCAGTAGTGATTTTTGACTGGTTGGTGACTGTAGCGTATTAGTTAACGTCACATGATGTAACTTGGACTGATCATGTGTAGGTATTTTACTATGAGCTATAACAGCAAGTACTAATGAGGATTATTTGACACTTGTCAACATTTCTCAGAGTTCCCACGTTTCCTGGAAAGTCCTGGAAAAATGTCGTGGAAAATCATGCATTTTTTCGAAGGTTCAAATGGAAACCATTTTTTTCTGCTCGTTTTGCCTGCAGATTACTTGTAGTCCCCATACTTTCAAATTTGTGCTACTAGTATGTTATATTTAAACATTTGTGGGTCCTGGAAAATTTTTCGTTGGGGTCCCGGAAAAGTCCTGGATTTTTTTCCGAAAAAGAGTGGGAACCCTGATTTCTGCAGTTTGTCTTTGTTGCAGATTTTGAGTTTTTGCCATGCATTAATTTTATTGAATGTTCTGGCCGCTTGTAGGTTCGTCCTGCTGTGTGACTGCATTCTGTTGGCAAGTGACTCCAGCGACAGTCAGCAGCATTTCGCCGATGACTTTTTGTTGCCGTTGCTGTCGCTGCACAGCGACAAAGTGCCAAATGTTCGCATCTCCCTTGCACGAACGCTTGCAAAGCATTCTGCATTCTTTGGTACATACACACTGCTTACCTTTGTGTCAGCCTGGTTCTTACCGTTTTAACTCTGGACCATTTACTTATTGTTTAGTAGAAGACAACAGTCGTTTTTTTGTCAGTGTGACTTTGTGACAAAACAGTAGGCAGTGCCTTCTATCCTTCCAAATTCGGAATCAAAATTGTTCGCAACTCCCCCCAGTTTTGGGCTCAGGTTTTCCCCAATTTTTGATTCCAGTTTTCCCCTCTATTCTGGGCTTCTTCTCCTATAGGGAGAAAGTTTTGTTAAGGGTATAGTTTGCCCAGTGAAAACTCCCCCTATTTTTCACTGCAGACTGCGCCAACCGGGTATAAGGATAGAAGCCATTGACAGTAGGGTGTCGGACCTATGATCATCTTGTTGCGGGTTCAACTACCAGTTGGGTCACTATCAAGTGGTTACTACTTGGATGGGTGACTGTCTGTGGACAGGTAAACCATCTCAGTATATAACCAACACCAAGGTCAACTCGGCTTTTAATCTCTCTGGGATACATGAATTGAATACCGATCTGTATTGCTGAGGTTAAGGCAGTTCATGTTCATCTGTGTTGCGTGATCCCACATGACAAGGAACTCTCCATAGCTCTGCGATGGGTTTCTCATAAAGATCCATACATGCTCTTTTAACTTTTCTGTTTTTGTGTAGAGTCATAGACTGGCAAACATACGTGTTCACATTGGTGTGTAACTGTATATAGGCAAACATTATAACGATGGTTGATGCTTATATTTGTGGCCATTGAATGGAAGGTAGCTGAAAGTGGCTTTGTCATATAAAGCCTAAATTCCATTACCTTGACTTTGCGACTTTTCCCATGCATTGTAACAGACTGAACTCCATTAGAGTGATAGACTGGTTTGTTGCGGACTTGTCACGGACTTTGTCGCAAACATCTCGACATGTCAAGATGGTTTGTGTCCGCGACTTTCCCCGTGGGGAAATTTTGGCGAAAGTTGGCATAATGGAATTTGGACTTTGTGGAAAGTCAAAAACTTCATGGTGTTTGGTGTGTGTATTTGGGGCTGCAGAGCGGCTGGTGTCAGAAGGAAGTGTGGACGCATCGGAACTGTCGCGGGTTGTCACAGCCCTTAGTGCCGACGCCGACCGCGATGTTCGCTACTTCATCGAGCGTGTCACGTTGTCGACAACATCAGCCAGCGACTGCTGATCACTGCGGTAGACTCTGTCAATATTAGTGAACAGTTTAGTCAAATTATGTTCAAATTGAGATAATTGAATGGTTGAGTGGGTAATTTTAAGTAAAACATTTTGTCAGATCATAGAAATGTTCAGTTTGAAATGAGTAATATTTGTTATGATAGTTTCTTTGCGGACATGATAAATTTGATGTAATAAGTAAGTAACTCGGTAAATTTATAAAGCACACAATGCCAACAAGAAGTCCTTCAAATCTGGGGTGCAACGATGGTCTGGACCATTGAGAAAATAGGAAAGCCTGGTTTATAGAAAAAGATTCTACAGATGCAAACCGAAAGAGCATATGCATAAAACATACGTGATAGAATTAGGTTGTTAGCTAAACCGTCAAGATAATCCATATGTCGCATGACATAACGTTGTCCATTTTGTGTTTGCATAACTGACGGCATATTAGTCCATTGTGGGCCGAATTTTGTTCACCACTTTTCTATGTGTTTAGTTTTTCATTCGCGGTGCAAACAAGATGGTCTTATAAGTTATTGCGGTTTTTACTGTAGGTAGGTCATGATGGTGGCTCAAGTTATCGGCGGAGAAAAAGTCTTTGGGCAGCACGAAGTCATCAACTCGCACTTTAGCCTTGTGTGTCATCTTGTTATTGTTGACCACCACATGCTAACTGTCTGTAATAATGTGCTTGAAAATGTTAACTGATGTTTGTTTGTTTTCTTCGCATGTGTGGTTTATCATGTCAGCGTGGAATGCGGTCGGTTGTGTAAATCAAATGTCGGTGGAAACTATTTCGGCTCCAATGTATCGGTATATCTGTGATGCATTGTCTGCGGTGATTGTTACCGCATTGTGCAATGGAGAATGCAGTGGTTCAGGGTTTGGTTTGTGTCTCAGGGATGCGAGTGGGATCGAATGCCAGCAGACTGGGATACTGTTACGAATGTCTTTCTGGAGGCCTGTGTACTCTGTGAAACATGTTGGTTCTGTTGTACAGGATGAGCCAAAAAATGTGGCACTTTACTTTTGTCCATATCTTCGCCAATTATTGATCGATTTTCAAAATTTTTTTACTGGCACACTCTGTGGACAATTTGCAATAACATGATTATTATGTATTGCACCACACCATAAATGCGTCTCTATGCTACCTTGTGAAATATCAATGAAATATGCATATATAACAATAATAACAAACAAGCATTTTGGTAAAATCGAAAAAAAACACTTCAGACCAACATTGCAGTGAATGGTCTGTGTGACACTAAACTGTGTAGGTCTAACTCAGTCTAGTGTCATACGGATCATTCATCGCAATGTTGGTCTGAAGTGTTTTTTTCATTATGCCTCCGCCAACTACAACGCAGTGGCCGGAAGCATTGTTTATGGACTGTTCGTGCGTGCGTGTGCGCAAATATCTCTGGAACGGATGGAGATGTCGACAAGCGGTAAATGGCATTATCATCTACGATCTCTTCCACGTTGAGCAAAAAAACTTTGGTCCACTAACAACGGTAGTTAGTTGGCTAATGTTTATTCACCATCAGTCGTCACTGCACGTTAGCGTTCGCAAGCCGTTATACAATAGGTCTACTCAGTTGACATTACGCCTATTGTGATGCGGTCATCTTTCTTATTTAATTTCTTTTCTAATTCATCAAACCGTTTAATTCTTTCTCGATCAGTTAAACCCTAAGTCTTTCTGCAACACTGGGGTTTGGTCATTAATTTCGTTGAGTTTCTTGTTCATTAGTAATAACACTTAATTAATAACACTTTCTCTGTTTAAAAATTATTCTCTCGCTGCCAAATTGATGCTCATTAGCCATGCAGATAATGAATATTCATGAGATGCGACGAATCACGCTGCATGCGCGACCAATCACTGGCGGCCTCCAGGGTCCAGTTATTGTTTGGCTATACATAAATAAATTGTGATTTCCTACCCTCTCTTTGATAGCTAGCTTCTTGTCACAAATTGGCAGAGGCATAACAGTTGATGGAGTCGTAACAACCATTTATTTATCTAAATTTTTGTTATTGTCATTAGTTTTTGCTTACATTTATATTTCACAAGGTAGTGTAGAGACGCATTTACCATGTGGTGGGATATTAAAACAGTCGCATTATTGCAAATTGTCCGCAGTGTGCCAGTGAGAAAATTTCGAAAATCGGTCAATAGGTGAAGATATAGACAAAAGTAAAGTGCCGTGTTTTTTGTGGCCCACACTGTATAGGCCACACTTATTTCGTTAAGTCAAAGGAAACGAATCGGAGGCCAAGTTGAGTCTGCTATAGGCAGCGTCAAACTGTTTAGTTATCAAATTATGCTTAGAAGTGCCGAGAAGCGCAGCAGATTCACAGTCATACTGCAGTGAGCTTCAGACAAGAATGAGTCTTTTGCTGATGATGCTAGTGTCATCTGTGGTAGAAAAGTAACAGTTTGTCAAATGATTTTTGATAGTCATGAATGTTATGAGACAGGTAAGCTGGGTTGTTAAAATTGCCGAAAAAGTGACTTGTAAGTGAAAGGTTAAAAGGTTAAAGTAAGTGCGTCTGTTTATCATGCTTGGTCTAATGGAAGATTTACTAAACCAGCATCTCAGAGTACACAGGCATATGAGACTAGTTCTTAGGGACCACAGTTTTCCGCGGAATTTCAAGCCGAGCCACGGAATTTTTCTTTTGCCACGTAATTTTGATATTTCCACTGAATTTTTCGGAATTTTGCAGCAGTTGAAAATACGCCGGCAATTAGTACGATTTTTGACTTGATGACGTATTTTTATCACGGAAAAAACTTAAACTGAACTGCTAAACGCTGTGGGTCCTACTAATAGCTTTTGCAATATGGTAAATAAATGCAATGCAGCTTGACAAATTGCACTTTTAAAACGAAAAAATATAGGTAATTTTTTGGTACGCTACTAGCGTAACTCTGCACAATGTCACTTCGCCAGCTGGCCCTTCAGAAACTGAAGTTTTTGAACAGGATAAAGCTCAGTTACAATTTATGGAAGGCCGCGGTGAGCTGCAGAATTTGGACGATTTTGCCGTGTTAAGCCGCGGATTTTTGCAAACTGGCCCGCAGAATTTGGCAAAATTTTCTTAGGAAAACTGTGGGCCCTGCTAATTAGTGTCAGTAAATGTATATTTTTCTATTTCAACTGCGCATGTGTGAGGGAATTCAACCGAAATATGACATATATAATTAGCTGTTTCTTTGAATGGTTTATTGTCGATATTTGTAATTATTTGCCATGTTTTGCATTATTTTCTACGTTGGTTCAGAATATTATCATGGATGTTATCATTTTGGTGCCAGATAAATGACGAAGTGATTGAATTTTTTTTCCGTTGCTACAGTAATGTGTTCAGATCTATGCCAAGAACGTTTTCTTCTGCTCTGACTGAGGGCAGCTTTAGACCAAGAATTATCAGTCAATAGTTATCATAGGATATGTGACTGAATTTAAATTTTATGCTATATGTACTGTATCGTGGCCAAATGTAGTTATAGTTATAGGCATCGAACGGACTTGTTGAACTTAGCGATGACAGTACTATTGACTTCCTGAGTCTTATGACTTAATTATTACTGTGGTGTGCGGACAAAACGCCACCAGCTCACCAAGCTGGTTTTTCAGTAGAATTCTTTGTCCAAATAAAGTGCACATCCTTTTGGAAATGTAACTCAAGTCGCCGCATTGTACACTCTGAGATAATTTGACAGTTTTTGTTGCTGTAGTTTATTAAGCCCATTTTGCTTAATTTTTGTGTACTCTGCGGAGCGAGTCTTCAAAAAATGCTGCTCTGTCGTCTCGGGGTTAACGTCGCACGCGAAAGGCTCAGATATAGCAGCATGAGACAATGTTCATGCGTAAAAGTCATCAAAACTGGATTCATTTGTTTGGCAAGTTAACTTGAGCACAGTGAAAAGCAGCTTGGTGGCCTTTTGTCCGGGATTCTGTTACTGCACATTGAATTGTTGTTCGTGGTAGCAGCACAGAGGATGTTTTCACAACACAGTACTGGTGTCATGGGTGTTTTAATATTTTGTATAATTTGATTTATTATGGGGCGGCTACACCGTGTCTTGGCTAAATCCGTTCTCGGTTATTTTTCCTTTAGTCTGCTGTAGTGGATTAAATGCTACAAATGTATTTTTGCTATCTTACCCATTTAATATCTTTCCGGTGTGCTTAGATTTAACTGTAATTCTATAGGTGTGGATGCATTAATGAGTGACCTAGCTGATAGGTTGCTGTGCTCAGTACTGGTGAGCTTCTTTCAGCAAAATTATCGTCACTTTACTAACCCTGGAAACCCCAGGAGTGTAAATATTGTGATGTTAAAATTGATGATCATGTGCTGTTTGTTGCTGATTTATGTCAGCAAATTAATATATCAGTATAATTATATGTATGCACGTTAGTAATTATATAAATCTGCTATGCTTTTTACATATTCTTCAGTATTTATCGCAGTGTTTTCCTGAGCGACACTGAAGATTGCAGTGTCATATTGAACTCGGTGGTCAAGTCAAACAATGCGTGAGTTCATGTTTCGTTGAGAAGTAGGATTATTGCTTCGGTTGACACTTTCTCTTAGAATAAATACCAAGATAATCGGAAACATGAACTGAAGTTAAAATTCGGTGTTATCTTTCTTCTAAAAACCAACATTTCCGATTATCTACCATATAAGAAGATAATTGGAAACGGCAGCTAACACCAAAGTTAATTTCAGCATCGTCGATTAACACCAGAGAGCTGCAGCACAAAAGAATAGGTGTAATTTTTTAATCCGTAGCAATTAGAAACTTTCTTATCGGTTTTCACTTCATCTATGGTTAAGAAGTAAGTTAATCGGATTCGGTTCTTAGCCAATGTCACATCAAGCGGATGTCGATTAGAAAAAAAGATAATCCTGCTTCTCGACGAAACATGAACTCACGCAATATCTCAGGAAGTGCAACAGATCTGAACTTCTGAAGTCAAAATTTTGTGTGTGGGTACAGTGTGGTGGGAGGTCAACGTCCATACCCAACTTTTGCCTGCCAAAGCTGTGCTGGGACCATAAGAAGCTTGCTTGTTGGCATAGGAACCGCTATGGCTCTTAGTTGAGGGCAGAAATTGTTAGAGCCATATTTTGCATCTAGCTGTTGTCTATCGCCTGATATCTACCAAAACTGTCACCTTAAAGCATAAAACTTATTTATTTGTTTATTGCAAAATCAGTCATATTATGCTAGATATATTATCTGATACATTATTTGCATGTTGTTCATTCGAATTGTGTGCTATTATTGCGTCATATGCTATGGTATACATGTAGTTTAATTATACATGACACATTTGGTTCCTGCAGTATTTGTATGTCTATCATGTGGCAAATGTTAGGAAAGGCTGTATATTGAAATCAAGTTTGGCTTTAAATAGATTTATACTAGTTAACTTCATTGTTATTCTATTGGTTGTTTATATGCACCGTGTCTCACTAAAGAACGTGCCACTTTTATTTTCTGAATAACTCCATAAAACATTGGTCGAGTTTGATAATTTATGGCAGGCAACATCAGGAAGAAATTTGATGTAAAAGATTATAGTTTCACCTACCTCAACTTGATACTGTTGCTACACTACCTTGTGAAAATCAGAAGTCGTAGTTTGCCGTTTACAACAATAAATTCATACTGAGTAGCACATGCGTCAGCTCAGAAATGATTAATTGAATAGCGACAAACACGGGTAACAGTTATTATCTCTTAGAAAGTCTTACGTGTTACATCACATCATTCTTATTACTGCATATGCTCAAAATGTTAATCACCAGAAAAAAAGATGCAACTTACGCAAGCGGTAGATTGACATGACTCGCCAACAGCATGTTCAGTAATGTGCAGCCCAGAGCGGCTCACTCGCTGTTGATGCATCATTTCAGTTTGTCAACGTATGACCTTAAAAAGAACACGATTAGTGTAATTAATTTGTAACAGATTTTCAAAGATTTTGTGCTTTCAGTGATTTCCAGAGCCAACGCATGCGCTCCCTAGTATGTATTCGTTGTTGTGAACGGCCAAAGTACAACTTCTGCATTTCACAAGGTAGTGTAGAGACAGTTATATGCTGCGTTGGGCTAAACCAGTCATTTACGTCAAGTCTGTTCCTGATATTGCCTGCCAAAAATTATCAAAATTGGCCAATGTTTTACCGAGTTATTCAAAAAATAAAAGTGGCACGTTTTTTATTGACACACGGTGTATTTATGACTTGTACATTGTCTACTGGTCGCCTGTTTTTGTTGCACTCCATTTATTCATTCTCTTGTTGCTAAACGAGTGATGTTGGTAAGGCCGTTTGCTCAGAATTGACACCTCACATAGAAGTCATCACACATATCAAACCTCCACAAAATAGTGCTGCCACTTTGTGACTGAAAAAGATGAGTTTATGCCAATCTCCTAGTGGTATAGCATTTTCGATGACGATCAAAAATCTGCAAAAGAGTTCAACATTCCTTAGGCACCGTCTGTACAAAATTGATCACAATCTGTTCATATTCTAGTGATCCGGCAGTAATCTGCCATAGCCGAAACTGTCAGTTTGTCACCGAATTTCATCGTTGGGCATGCAGAACATTGCGAAGTGATTTTGTCATTTTTTTTTGTTTAAAATTTACAGATAACCGTCGAAGAAGGTCAAATCAAGTCGACGGCTGATGCCGTTGTATAGACACTAAGGCTGTGAACGTCGTTGCATGCCTTTAACATCACTATACTGAACCGTGTTTAAGTGCATTGCATTTTTCAAGTCTGTTCGTTTGTCGTCGTTTTTACGCACTTGATTGATCAAAATCTGTGACAGAACGTGGTTGACGCACTGTGGTGTACTGTACTTTACTGTAAAACTTATAATAAATATGCCTGTGCATTATATGATCCTTATTCTGTAGATATTTCACCGCGCACGTAATGTTGTCTCGTTGACTACTAGCGCAGGCTTAACGTGGGCCGAAAACGAAATAATTTTTACATGGTTGGGCTATTTTATTCGTTTGAACTTGAACCACACTTAGCTTGCACAGGTACTTATTTGTCAATTTTGAGCTGATGTCGTGCGTCATAAAGCAAACGATGGTGTAGTCCAGGCAATCTAAGCGTGGCTTAAGTACGATGCCACACTGTCTGGAGTGGTATAAGCTCGCACCGCGTGCTCGCTTACCCACTCGCAGTGCGGTATTTACACTCCGTCTCAATAAAAATGTGTCACTTTTATTTTTTGAATAACTCCGTGAAGCATTGGCCGATTTTGTTAATTTTTTTGCAAGCAACATTATGAAGAAACTTGACGTAAAAGACTGTAGTTTTAACCACCTCACCTCATTACTGTTGCTACTCTACCTTGTGAAATTCAGAAGTCGTAGTTTGGCCGTTTACAGCAATGAACTCATACTGCAAGGGTAGCGCATGCGTCTGCTCAGAAATGATCAACTGAACAGTGACAAACACGAGTGACAGTTATTATTTTTCAGAAAGTTTTATGTGTTACATCACATCATTTTTATTACAGCATGTGCTCTAAGTGTCCTCCTCCAGCATGAACGCAAGCGGTGGACGTTGACGCGACTCGCCAACAGCACGCTCAATAACGCGCGACCCAGAGCGGCTCACTCGTTGATGCATTATTTCAGTTTGTCGACGTACGATTTTAAAACACGACCAGTGTTAAATATGTAACAAGTTTTCAATGATTTTGTGGTCTCGGTTATTTTTTGAGCCGACGCATGCTTTCCCCAGTATGAATTCGGTGTATATGGCCAAACTACGACTTATTTCACAAGGTAGTGTAACGACAGTATTAAGGCGAGATGGGCTAAAGTATATTCGTTAACGTCAAGTTTCTCCATGATGCTGCCTGCCAAAAATTATCAAAATCGGCCAATGCTGCACGGAGTTATTCAAAAAATGAAAGTTGCACGGTGTATTACAGAAAGAAGTTGAGAAAGAGAGCCAAGGCGAGATGGGTATGTGAATTGATCGTAGGCAGCCTTAATGCATTTACGACAAACTTCCATCCCCAAATTCTCCAATCTATACACCCTGATGTGGCTATTGACCACTAGTGAATGTGCTGTGGTTGTGGCAATGATGACAACTTCAGCATTCAGTTTGTCAGTAGTTTTATTGACTGTCGATGTCAAAACGAATTCGGCAACTGCACATTAACGAATAGACACTGCATTGCATTGCAGTAGTCCAACACGACAACAGACACGGAGTGGCTATTTGTACGGCTACCGTTGCAGTTGATCGGCAGCGCACGCGTCTAGTGTAAGTAGTATGGTAACAGCAGTATACGGCTTAGTACACACTCCACACAACACTGACAAACGACCCTAGCCATCGTACAAAAATTCCTAACAACTATTTAAAACTGGCATCGAAACGACGATAACATTATTATACACACTTATACAACGCACGCAGCACGCAGAATACATTTGACTTGAGAAAAAAAAATCCCGTCAAATAGCGCGGGTCTTAAGTTAGCATGAAGTTATTTACGTGGTCGAACTGTAAAATGGCACGACGTAGCCTGTGAACGCAGACTGGGTATTATAATTTGTTTACTCATCAACACAGTGACCTGTCATTGTACAGTAATGCGACCGGAGCGCAAAAAACTACTCGAGACACTATTTTCAACCCGCTTAGGGCTTATACAGTCGGCAGTCCCGTCTGAGATGGCTTAATGGCGGAGAAAAAAACTAGTGCATTTACTGCAGGAAATATGGAGAAAGAAACAAATGTTAACTGGTTAGCCGACCGAACTTAAGTAACGGTCGATCTTTCGTCATGAGTTGTCCGTCCGTCTGTCTGTCTGTCACGGATGTACTGTGGCTAAACGGCGCAAGATAGGGTCTAAGTTACTATTGATCATTGATACGTATGATTCGTATATTGGCTTTCAAATGAGATGAAAATCATCGACCTTGGATGACCTTGAAGGTCAGTACTGCAACAGGAACTGTATAGGCTGTAGCGTGTCTTCCCGAGCAAAGCGTTTTGACTGTGTGAAATATTTGCAAAACCTGCGTCCGATATTCTCCTTGTTTGTTTCTTCTTTAACTATTTATATCGCCTGGCAAAATGACCACGTGCGATGTCTGTTATACTAGCGTTCATTATAGCTTTCGAGACAGCATTAACATAGCGTGCTTGGATCTGTGTCACCTGTGACAAATCGCTTTCTCACCGTGACTGGAAGTCGGACGCTGAGCTTCGGACGTAGACGGTACGGTCGGCTTTTCCTAGCGATAGCTGGGCTTCTTGTTTTAAAATTGCCAGAATACGTTGTAGACCGTGGACACACGGGTCAGAAATGACGTTTCTCTGCATGCTTGCCAGAACTCGCAGCCTGAACTGAACGACGAGAACTAAGTCAGTTTACCGGAATTATCACAAAAAAACAGTACGGTATACAGTTGAGAAAATGGTCACTATTACCAACAGGCGCTACATACAACTCGTACATCATTCTGTCAAAGATAAGCGATTACATGACGATTATTTTAGCGCTAATATACTGTACACAGCGAAACGCTGGCAACGTGCGATTTACGGTTACCAGTCTATTGTCAAGTCGCTCAACAACTCATAATAACATTGCCAGTAAAAAAACTCAGGTATAACGTAACAGCCTTTCGTCGACTGATAACGTCAACGAAGACAGTTTATCGAATAATACCAAAATTACAAAACAAAAAAAACTAAACAGCGCAGTTTGCTTTTAAGTCGAAACAAAATTGTCAAAAAGATTCTTGTCAGTCACAATGCCACGTAATTAACGGAAAAACTCGCATGCACTGTTTTCACCCCGAGAAACGATATGAATACCGAATACGGTAAGCTACCGACGAATCTATCGCTAACTAATACCCCGTTTATATGATGTCGTCTAAACGGGGTATAATACAGCCTATACATTTGTAGTGTTACTGAAACGCAGGCGAACATTTTACAGACAATCTTTCGAAATCCTACTACAGAGTCGAGTAAACATGCAGCAAGAAACGGACGAAACGATTATAACACGACGAGCTATTTGTACAATGGAGACATCAGATAATCTATCCTACGCAAGCGAACTGTTGTATAGAAAAACGAGCTGACTGCGACACGCTTGAACGAACATACTGCGCCGCTGAAACAATCGATCAACAACGCCATGCTCATCGATCAACTCGTACAAAAACTGGACAGCAATTGACAATTATTGTACGCGTAAGCTACCGGTACAATACGTTTATTAGACACGAGCAGAAAAAAAAAACTGCTGGCGTCTCATAGCGGATCCGTTCGTGCGGAAAAGTTTAGCGCCTCGGCTGAGAATGATCTGTGCAGGAAAACAAAAAAGCACCAACTCCAAACTCGATTTTCAACCCAACACTACAGTATAGGCCTAACAGTTCTCACGTTTGATACGACTAACTGACGAAGAGAAAAAACCATGCACAGGCCTATCTATATGTGTAGTCGATGTGCTACAGGATATGTGGAAATATGCCGATACTGTGGAAGTTTCAGTTAACCAGATTCAAATCATTCTCACTGTAGTTAATTATATAATTAGCCCACAGTTTTCACTTTCAGTTCGGTTTCTGGCAAAAACATTTGTCACTAGGCGAAAGGAAACATTTACACAAACGATCTGATGTAAACTCATGATGTCACGTAAGTTAATTCATCGTTTGACAGGGCACGACCAATCACTATGTATATTAGCCGCATAGTTCATTTTCACATATAAGGCTGTGATTGCGTAAAATTTTTAAACAAGAAATCTGAGCATGAGACGCGCAAGAGCCTATAGCAGTTCCTGTTCGCAGGTAATCTTAGTCTATCTCCATCCATTTCATCGCAATTCACTCTTTTGCAGCCCAAATCACGAAAAATTTACTAAAACCCCCTATTTTGGGGTTCAAGGTCATTCAAGGTCATCGATGTTGACATTTTTAAGAAGCTCGTCGCCAGTGCTTGTTATGATAAGCAGCATGTATGTACCTATCTGCAACCATTTTCACGTTGTAGGAGCCAATAGCGGCAGAATAACGCCTTTTTAAGAGGGGTACCTCTGTTTCGCCCTCTCGTTCGGGGGGACCCCTTTTACCCAGCGGCATGAAATTTTGTCGCGAAATACTAGAGACTCTGGGCTATCATGCGGTGAAAACCCGAAGTCTCTATCTCGCCTGGTCGTGAAACGGTACCGGGTTGTGACGGACGGACAGACAGACGGACAGACAGACAGAATTACCATAGCTATTATGCGCTGTAGCTAGCTAGCTATGCTAGCTCTCGCGCGTAAAAACGTAACATCAACCTATATCAGAGTAGAGCAGCAGGCATACGATCAAAACTGGTGTTATTATCATTATCATTACCATTATTATAATTACTATTATTACGCGATGTGCACACAGATGTGACAGTTCTGGAATTAAGATACACGTCAGAATGCAGTAACCAGAGATGAACATTAAGTCTTCACGTGAGATACAGAAGTTACAAATACAAGTTTTGCCACTTGCCACTGCGGTAGGCCTATCTAATTCACTGTTAAACAGCAGTAAATGTCAGTGGAAAGATCTACGACCATAGTAAGTAGGCCTATCGTCTCATCATTTCCTGATGCTAGAACTCATGAATACGTAAACAACCGACATCGGTTCCACATCCTCCAGTCAACTGCAAGCACTCACCACATAATTATTACGGATTTAACACAACGTAACGCTATAACACCAGTGTACAACATTCTCTCTGGAAGATCAGTCGATTCGTATGAACGCTTATGTACACACAAGAACTCACATAAACTATTGGCAACACTAGCAGCAGTTTTAAACGTTCATCGGACAAACGGACGCCCGCATCATTGGACCGCAATTAACTAGTTACAGTTATTGGTAGACTGGTAGTCAAGTAACATCTGACATACCTAGAACTATGTTTCAGTCTTCGCTGTACCGAATGCAGCAACAAACACATTGTATGATGCTAACTATATACTAACTAGCGTAATGCAGTGTTTCTTGAGGCGAGTAAACCAACGTTCGTCGCTGAGATGTTGATGAGATTGTCAACTGACCGTTAAGCCCATACTCCACTATACTTCGATTTGTCATCGTTGATTTGTTGGACAACAACGTCATAACTCGTAACGCGTCAATATTATGTTGTAGGCTTTCAATTTCTAGTGGACTTGTTATAAGCCTATAGTTCGTGGAGTCACTGTACATGCAGACCATCAATTTGCTAAAGGTACCGTATAGCTCTTTATATGAATTAACCCATCACAAAGCTACGGAGCGTCACTTGCCGCATGGCAGTGTTACCTGCCACCCGACACAGATAAACGCGCCCCGCCTTAACCCCAGACAGACGGACCGGCACTCGATTTACCTAATTTGCGTTTGTTTGTCACCCATAACTTGTTGTACAGCACGATGTGCAATAAATCTAAGTACGTGGAGTTTGGCATTAACGGGAGGGGAGGGGTCTTGTCGAGTAATCACGAGTTTACAGCGGTGTCATCCTCGGTGGTCTGTTCCTGCGGTATGGTCTCCGGGTTGTTACCAGGGACGGACGTGGGACGGCTGAAGACGGCAAAGGTAGGGGCGGTCGGGGTGGCAGGGTCGTGAGGTCGACACTGACGGACGGCAGCTGGCGAGGTCCCGTGCGGGGCTGATGAGGTCCCCGGGTGCGCCGAGGAAGCCCCGGAGTGCGGCGCTGCCTGTTTGGAGGATGTCGTCGCCGACGAGTGAACGCGGGCCCAGGCGGCGGCCGCCTTGCGATGTGAGTCCGCCGCGCAGTGAGTCTTGTACTCCGAGATGGTGGAAGTCTTCACCCGGCACGCGGCACACTCGTACTGCAGCTGTTCCAGCTTCACGATCGCATTGTTGGGCCGCCGGGCACCTGTGTCACGGTAGCACTGCGTGTCCTGGTGCCCGGCGCACGCCGCGCGGCCCGGGTACACGATGTGGCAGCGCCGGCAAATGTAACCGACGTCGACGGTAGCCCGCCGCGCCACGGCCCAGTCCTCGGAGCCGACCGTCTTGCGCAGGTCGCTGAAGTGCCGGCAGTCCTGCGTGTAGTAGGTCAGCGTGCAGTCGGCGTCTGTCGTCAGCTTGTCCTGGATGCGTTGGATCGACCGGGCCGGTATCTGTAGCAGCGTCAGTGGAGTGCCGAAGTTCGCCGGGTCCAGCATGAGCATGCTGTCCTGACCTACACAGCCGCACCATTCACAACAGCGATTAGATTTCAGACACAGCATGATTGTAGTGCGCAGATTACCCATAAAGACAAGCAATCGCTGGGATCATAGCAAAGATGTGACAAATGGTAGGACAAAAACGTCAAACACTTGTACCATGAAAAATTTTAAATAAACGCCTGCGAACGCCAAATAGAAAACGTGGAACTCCGTTTACTTGGCCACTGACTGCGAACTCGATTGCTTCAGGACAGCTTTTCTGTCTAATATTCCTTTTACACGATGAAGCAAACATGATGCAAACTTAGAGCACACGTCATGCGCGTGTATATTCAATACGTTTGCTTCATCTTTGCTTCATCGTGTAAACGGGATATAACTTGGAATATAAACAGAAAACACCGTACTGCTGAACAACAATCGTAATAGTAGCCGATATTATGTACCACGAGTAGTAGCGGCAGCAGCAATAGCAGTAGCAGTGCAGAGTTACATTTCACTACAATGCCCCCAATTCTTTTGTTTCTGCCCGGTTTTTTACAGTCTTGATCAAATCCGAGTTTCTGGCTAACGATTACGTAGCGACTCGACGTACCTGGTAGAATGCCGGGCGGCTGCATGAACGGTATGCCAGCCCCGGGGTAGTATCCGGCAAGTCCCGGGTAGAAGTAGGGCATCATTCCGAGGACATCGTTGGGAAAGCCGGTAGCTGCAGCGGCTGCGGCTGCAGCGTACGGCGCCAGGATCTGAGCAGCGGAACCATTCAAACTATTACCAGCAGCCGCAGCAGACAGAGCAGCATTCGACGAACCCGATATCGCGTTCACTGCAAAAGCACATCACACGTGTTAACGTTTCTTTACCGCTATGTAGTTTATCTCTGAATAAAACGTGCTTATTTAGCGTGTTTTTTGGTTTGACAGTATATTTTATTTTGAAATAATTATGCTGGGAATAAAAAAGTATACGAGAGTACAAATGTGCGCATTCTGTGGAAAGTTACGCTGGGGGAAGACTCGAATGCACCCGGCGAACTACGTGTACAGTTTATGTTACGTATACAGTTGCTTGTTCAAACATTATATGTATTATATCCAACCAAAATAGTCCTTTAATCGGCTTTCTCAGTGCTTGGCATATAAAAGGTTAGAAAAAGTCGAGTATAGCGCTTTGTGGAAAACTCATGCAAAGCTGTCATTATCACATAGTATTATCTGCAGACAGACCATAGGTGAGCGCTCTCCGCGTTAACTCGAGCCACACAGACCAGTACGCAATTTACCCAGACCCCAAATGGATGGAAAGCTGAGTTGACCTTCGGGCTGGTTATACCAAGACGGCTTACCTGTTCAAGTACTAACCACCTGATAGCGACCCAATCAGGAGTCGAACCCACGACCTCACGATCGCAAGTCCAACCGTTACGCCACTAAGCCACCTGATGGAAATACATGTTGGGTCAAAAATGACCCAACTTGTTTGTGTCAAAACTTCGTCAAATCACCACCAACTTTGATAATTTTTGCCGCACAGATAGCCAAGACGACAAAATTATGTGAGGTACACTCACTGTCCACCTCACTTAATTTATGTCAACGCACTACCGTGTAAAATGCAGATGCTCCAAATTGTTGCATAATGCTTAGCTGTTGCCACCGTAAAAGTTCTAACAACTTAATTAAGCATAGGATAAATTTAAATGTTATTTATTTAGCAGAATTATAAGACTGTGTGACAACATGCCAAATTTTTAGAATTTATGCACAAAATGTACACAATGGCTTAGACATGACTGCGAGGTTGATAGCGGCATTAACGATCAACTGATCAATATAACAGCACTCATTCATGGATTAGATGTGTTTTGAGCTCATAAGTCAGCTATATTGTTGTCTGCTATTTTCAGCACAAAATATTTAATACCACAAAATTATTAAATTACGTGGCACCCTCTGTCAAATTGATAATGAAAAGGTGAGCAATCTGATAGTGATAATCACCGTGTAATGTAACAATTTGGAGCGTCTGCGTTTTACACGGTAGTGCGTTGACACAAATTAAGTGAGGTGGACAATGAGCATACCTCACATAATTTTATCGTCTTGGCCATCTGTGTGCCAAAATTTATCAAATTTGGTGGAGATTTGACAAGTTCTGACAACAAACAAGTTGGGTCATTTTTTGGCCCACCCTGTATATACATGTACAGTATAAGACACTGAACGACAGCGACGTACTGTGTTCGATCTGAGTAGCCACGCTGGTTGTGTCCAGTTTCGCTTTGTTGGCTCCCGGAACCAACGCTGGCGGTGTTAACGCTACAACAACAGCATTGTCAGCAATTTATTTTTCCCTCTACAAGCACAAAATTTACTAAAAGAAAAGTCAAGCCGTGTACCATGTGCTCATATTCAAAATCTGACTCGAATGCAAAATTTGCAAAAATGTCTCGAAACTGAGTCACGTATGAGTTTTTAAGACCTTGCAACTTACCTTGCATTATCGGTTTCCGGGTTCTGTTTTGTTTCAATAATTTTCTGTTTTTGCACATGCAGTGGGCCAAGCTGGCTAGCGTACATTATGCATTATCGTACTGTACCATAAATACATCGGTAAGCGGTTCCTTAACATTTCGTGAGAACAAAACCAGTGCCACGGCAAAAACCCCGGCCATGTGCTGCAAATAAATACACGTAAAAGACAGCGGAAACTAGGAATCTAAAAAGTCAGGTCAATAAAAGCAAAGTGTTGTGATCGTATCGCAAGCAAAGTTGAGTACCAGCGTTGGACGGAAGGGCGGCGGCGACAATGGATGGAGTAAGCAGCAGACCGGTTGAGACGGCTGGACGGGGTCTGGCGGACTGAAGGTCCTCGGTCTTGGACGAGGAATATCGTCGACCTCTGTGCAGTGAAGACTCACGGTGACGATGATCCTCAGCGACCGCATCGCGCTGACTGCAGACCATCGCCTTGACGCGCTCTATGTGAAGTCGCGTGAATAGATGATCCTGGACGGTCAGCTGAGATGAGTAGCGGACCCCGCACAGCTCACACGAGTCCGGCAGTGGGGCCCCTAGCTGCGGGGGTCCCACCCCGCCACCGACGCTCTGAGAGGTGGTGGAACTTCCGTCCGGACTGACGATCTTCTTCTCCTTGGCTCGGGCGTTCTGGAACCAGACCTGGACGACGCGCCGCGGCAGCGAGATCTCGCGGCCCAGGATCTCGCACTCGGACATGGTCGGCGTCCGATAGTCGGTGAATATCGTCTTCATGACGCGAATCTGCATGCTCGACATCTGCGTCCGATATCGCTTGTTGGGCACAAACCCGGCGGCTGCGGCGGCGGCTGCAGAGGTGACAGGGGTGGAGCCTGACGCTGGTAAAGGCTTGGTCTGGGTGAGGGCTGGGGGTAGGCCGGGTGATGCCGGGTTACTGCTGGGGTCGCCCGTACAGCTCAGGTCGATGCTGAAATCGTCGTTGGTCTCGGAACGGGACTCTGACCGCGCGTCCTCCTGACTGCTAGAGGCATGTCGACTCACATCATCCCGGCCTGGTCCTGCCCCACTGCGGCCCGTCTGAGTCTGCTCAGCGGCACGTGACGAGGACGAAGTACTCAGGTCCAGAGGCGCGTCTTCCGGCTTCACCTTCACCGGCGTCGACGTCAACAGGCCAACGTCACCCCCGCCCCGGAAGTCGACAGGAAAACCCGAAGTAGCGGCTGCAGCGGCAGCGGCGGCGCCATGGACGGCCTCCATCTTGACCTGGTGGCTGGCGTGACTCAGCTCGTCGATGTAGCGGCGGAACGAGTCCTCGTACAGCCGCTGCATGTTCGCCTGCAGGACGTCGCCCGGGCCTGGGAGTGGGCGCACCTGTCCGGCGGCCAGGAACGGCGCCAGACCCCCGCCACCCGCCACAGCTGCCGCCGCAGCGAGGCCGCTGTACGGACCGTTGGGCGCCGGCGACGTCTGAACCACTTTCTGTGGTGACGACGACGACGACGCGATGCCACCACCGACCGGAAGTAAAGGCGATGTAATGGCGGCACCCGTGTCCACCAGTTCGTCTGGAATATTGTCCACGGTGACGTCATTGCGTGCCATCTCATCCGGATGTTTGGTTGCCAGGTGAGCTTCGAGCGCCGTGCGGGCGCGGAACAGCGCCTTGCAGAACGGACATCTCTTGTGAATCAGCTGCTGATGCGCTCGGTACTGACCCTTCCTCTCACGCGCTCGGGTGTTCTGGAACCAGACTTGAACGACGCGCTTCTTGAGGCCGACGTGCGCCGCTATGGCGTCGAGCTGTTTGCGGCTCGGGTTGCAGTCGGCCTGGTACTTGTGGTACAGGTAGTCCAGCTGCTCGGGGAGGATCGTCGTACGCATGCGCTTATCGCTGCCCGAACCATTTCCGCTTCCGGGTCCGCTGCCGCCGCAGACGCGCGTGTCGTCACTGCCGCCGTCGTCTGATATCCACAGTCGACCCGCAGCATCGTCACTCAACTCCGCCGACGACGACTTCACCATGCAAGCCTCGTCACCAGCCAGGGTCACGTGACCACTGCAGGCGGCAGTAGCGGGGGCGTGAGTTGCCTGGTGAGCGAGCCAGTCCGGGAAGCCGGCGAAGGAAGCCGTGCAGTGGTCACAGCGTAGCTCGGTGCACGATGCAGTGCCGGTGGATGTCCTTGGCTCGCTGCTGACGCTGGACTGTGACGCGTCGTTCTCGCTGGCGGCGGCGTCATCTCGCTCGTCACGGCTCACGTCCGACTCCTCACTGCCGCCCGCCCCCACCATCTCCATCGCGTCCTCGTCCCGGCAGCAGACCGACTGGTGAGCCGTCAGCTCGGCGTACTGGCCGAACACCGACGAGCACCTGTCGCACCGGTATTCTGGCTCGCCGTTGATTTGAACCCCCGAGCTCACGCTCACGTGTTCGACGCACGGTAACTCGGCGCCGCTCAGCACAGGCCGAGATGATGAGGATGAAGAGGAGGTCTGACTCTCGTAGTTCTTACGCACCTTCTGTCGAGCGTTCTGGAACCAGACAACGATCACGCGAGGACTCAGATCAAGCAGACGAGACAGAGCCTCGAGTTCGTCGTCCTTCGGATACGCGTTCTTTTCAAAACACTCTTGCAGCACCTGCACACAATTACACACACTTTCGTTAGTTTTTTTTCAAATTAATCAATGCGTCAAAAGTCGAATGTCAAACTTAAAAATCGATTAACAAATGTGTTCGGACTATGATTTCCTAAAATAACTCTTCCTATTTTCTCAAATTCCGACGGTGACAAACAGGCCGAGCGATTATTTTATGGTGCTGCTAATATTACTTTTAGAGAAAAATGATACTTACGGATCACAGGAAGTTAAGCTTATGGTCTAAACTTTTCCTTATGACAAATTGGTTTTGTTTCAGAACCAACAAAAAATGAATCAAGTCAAACAGTGTCAGCAGATCTTTCATTTGTTACGCGAGCGGTGAATAGAGCTTAGAAAAATATTTCCGTAACATACCGCACATCACAAACAACTCTGATGCAGATTTCTCGCAAAACGATAGGTCGTATCCACTGCACACTTGTGTTTACTCAGCCATTTCTAACTTTCTGCCTGTTTTTAACCTCCTTTACCTTTCTGCGGTGAAAACTTAAGATAGAAAAGCTATGCGGAGATGAACCTGGATCTGATGGTTGGTAAAGCGAGTGCGGTTGGCTCGTCGTTCATGCGAGTGCAGCTCCACGCCGCTAGGTATCGCAGTGGACGGTGGTTGGGCTGCGCTGGGAGCACCTGGCATGGGAGGGAAGACGGTCGGCGGTAACTGACACATGCCGGCAAACGCCGCCGCTGCCGCCGCCGCCGACATGTCCGTCGCAAACATCGGTGTCGGGATGATCGCGCCAGGCGGCGCAGTCACCATCGACCGAGGAGTTGCAGCCGACACTGATGGCGTCACTTCCTTCTTCATCGGCAGGTCGACGGTGGGCGTCTCCGGCGCGCTGACGGCAGCCATCTTGCTCGGCGGTTCGGCGACGCAGGGCTTTGTGTCGTCCGGAGCGGCTCGCTTGGCCGTGGGCGCTGTGCGCTCGTAGTCGTCCAGGTTCAACGTGGTCGCGGGCGGAACGCTGAAGTTGTATGGCGAGTCCTTGTTGCGCTGGCGCTCCTTGAACAGCGTGTTGCGGAACCAGTGCTTGATGACCTTCGGCGGTAGACCAGTGCGCTCGGACATGGCGTGGATCTGCTCCTCGCTGGGTGAGTTGTTGATGTCGAAGTGAGCACGCAGCACGGCTAGCTGATCGTCGTTGATGCGAGTCCGGGCGGACTTGGCGGGTTGTTGTGATGGTGGTGGTGGCGGTGCTGTCGGCGCACAGGTGCTTGGGATAACGGCGCCCGTGCTTCCTGTCCTCAGCCCCCGCTGCTGCTGCTGCTGCTGTTGCTGTTGCTGGGTCAACATCATCATGGTCGCGGGGTCCATCAGCGCGGCGGCAGGGAAGGTGGGCGGGATGCCAAAAAACTCCGGACTGAGCGGCAGCATCATCGGCAGCATGCCGGCAGTGGCTGCCGGCGGCGGGGCCGCGGGTCCAGTCGCGGCACCCATCATCCCCATCATGAGCGGTAGATGCATCAGTTGCGCAGCCGCCTGCTGCATGGCGGCCAGGTCGGCAGCCAGCTGTCCGGACGTCACCCTGGTCGACCTCGCCCCGCCGGTGTCCGACGTCTGCGGCACAGCGCCCGGCGTCACCGAGTCCGTCTTCTTCGTCTTCGACGGCTGCTCTGAGCCGGGGCGGAACTCGGTCGACGCCGTGGCAGCCGCTGCATGTCGACTGTCGTAGTGCACACGCAGCTGGCGTGCGAACTCCTCCACGCTGTCGATTGGCAACACGGTCGAATGTACTTCTTCCTCGTGCGCCTTCAGCACCCAGACGCTTGAAAACTCCTTCGAGCACTTGGTGCAGGTGCAGCGCTTCAGCTCCGGCAGGTCGCCCGCCTCCGCGTCGCCGTTCGCTATCTTCTCTGCACCAGACTCCGTCGTTGATTCCTCTTTGTCAGCCGAAGTCTGAGACGAAGCTTCCTCGTCGCCGTTAGAAGGTTTGTCCGAGTTGTCGTCCGTCGACTGAGGTTGGTCGACGTTCTTGCGAGAGCGCTGCCGGTTTTCGTTGTACTGCATCACGCATTCGAAACCGATGCTTTCCAGAAGCACCTGCAAAAATACGAAACCAAGAACGCACAATAAAACACCGACAACCGAAACAACTCGTTTGAATTACAGAGACTTTTTTTATCAGTGACTCACTCGCAGTTTTGACTGAAGTTTTGTACGTAATGTTTTCTTTTCGTTTTACCTACATCCATGCCTTTCTTAAAAACGTTCCACTGAGGTTGTAATTTTTTTACCTTTTTCTGAACAAGCACACAATATGATGCGTCGATACGACCTGCTGAATGCGGCTTTTGTAGGCGGACGACGTTGGAATTTCATGGCGCGAAATTGGCGCCGTGGCACCAGCACTGCTGACTCTGTTAGAAGCTGCCGGACACTGGACGAGCTGGTGCTGATGAAGGTGCTCAGCTGAGCCGAAGATTGCGCCGCACTGGTAGCACGTGTGAGGACAGGTGCGCTGATGCTGGGGCTGGACCGCCTGTGAACGAACCTCATCAGTCGTCTCCACGCCGCTGCACTTAGCCACCTCTCCCCCGAGGCCGCTCGGCATCGGACCGGCGGCGGCGGCAGCAGCGAGCAAGCTGGACAGTTGCTCGGAGGTAGGCATGAGCGATCCGAGGAACTGGCGCTGAAACATGTCCGAGAGGAACATCTGCATGCGTTGCTGCTGCTGTAAGCTTTGTAGCGGCGTCGCAGTCGGCGTGTCGACCGGCTTCGTGGAGGACGTTAAGTTGCCAGTCACTGGGCGCTGAGGTAGTTGTTTCTCCGTCGGTCGGTTGTCGTCGCTACTCGAAGACAACTTGCGCTCAATGCCTGCACTGGGCAGCTGCAGCGACGCCATGACCGCCGGCGGTGGGGGAGGGACTGTGGACGCGGGAATCTGGATCGACTGAGTCATCGTCGTCGTCGTCGCTGGCGGACACGTCTTTTCAGAAATCCGACTCTCAGCCGCCGACCCACCGCCGAATGACGTCATCAAACTACCGCCGCCGGAAGTTGACGGCGTGCTGCTTGACGTCGGCTCGGAATCGTGTCTTTCCGTTCCAGCGTCGTGATCCTTCGCTAAGCAATGGTCGACCGCCTGAATCACACTGGCCGACGAGTGTGCTGACGTAAGTGCTTCCTCGTCCGTCTGGGTCGGTCCGTCGACCGGTTTACTGTCCGCGTTGACGACATCTCTAGGCGGGCGTGTTGCCACATCACCGCCTCCCTGTAAGCAAGTAAGAAAGCTGTATTATTTTAATAGCGGCAGAATACCTCTAAACTCCATAGCCACATATAGATAAACAAAAATATGCACAATACACATGACAAAATAAGCAGACCTACACATTGCTTAAAATCATGACGGCGCTGAGTCTGAATGACTAAAACCTAAACTTTTGCAAACTTATCTGCATAGTTAGAACAGTGACAGCAGTGACAGCATTTTGAAATGCTTGTAGATGGCAAACTTTTTCGAATTATTTCGAAGTTTAAACTAATTTTTCGAACAGACCTGCTGCTGCAGCAAGTGCTGCTGCTGCTGCTGCTGCTGTTTGAGCCGGTGCAGATGTGAGACGGAGTTGTAGTGAACGAGTAGAATGTTCTTCTGCGTGAAAGACTCGCGGCAGACTTCGCACTTGAACGGACGATTCGGGTCCCGGTACTTCTCCAACGACTGACCGCCGCCGCCGCCGACCGGCGACACGACCGACGGGACAGCCGCCGGGACAGTCGGCTGAGGCGCGGACGCCGTCCCGGCGGCGGCCACGACCTCAGCCACGCGGGCTCCCTGCCGGTGCGCCGGCGTACGGTTGTGCGCCGACAACTGACTCATCTTGGCGAATCCCACCTTGCACCGGTGACACTTGAACTTCAGTCCGGCGTACTCGGCGTCGCCAATCGGGACGCCACGTACCGACGCCTCGTCCTTCGGCATCAGAGTGTCGGCCGCCAGGTTAGAGTTGTTATAGTTCTCGTCCAGTTTCAGCTCGTCGACAAATCTACCAGCCGGCGGCATGTCCATCACGGCGGTGGGCGGGGCGACCCCGGCGTGTCGCTGAGCGGACCCGGCCGCCGCTAACCCTTCCAGAGCGGACGGTTCACCGCCGAGGAGCGCCAGTGACGACGCAGCGGCCAGGTTGGCTCGGTAGCGCTCGCGCTCGGCGTCTTCCGGCATCACGTCTTTCGTCTGGAACGAGTCCGGGGTCGACGTCGACGTAGTAGAACCAGCTGCCCGTGGAACAGCTGCAGCCGTGTGGGTGTAGGCGTGAGCGCGCAGACGCTCCGTGGACCTGAACGCCAAGCGACAGTCACTACAGCGGTACCGATACTCACTGGCGGACGAGTGGACATCACGGTGATGTGACTGGACGCCCAGAGCCGTGCGAAAGTACTGCTGACATCCAGGCTGCCAGCACAGGTAGCCCGGCCCAGTCGGCGTCTGCGTCAGTTCGAGGTGACCCAGCTCGTTCTGGTGAGCATACAGAGCGTCGATGGACGCAAAGGTCTGTGAACAGGTGTGACACAGCCGGTCGGCGTTCTCGGCCAAATCCACGTCCGTCTCCGGTATAACGATGCCATCTTCCGACGCTGCACAGCCACAGCCATAACCACAGATTATTGCAAGACAAACACGTAATCACACAAGAAGCCCAGCTGTCGCTAGGGTGGGCTCGACCGTACTGGCTGTCACTGGCCTTGATGGTCATCCAAGGTCAATGATTCCCATCTAATCTGACAGGCCGTATGCTACTTCCTATTAGTGATTAATGATAACCTTAGTCGTATCTTGCACCGCTTAGCCACACTACATCCGTGACGGACAGACGGACGGAAGGACGAACGACAATCATGACAAAAGGCCGACCTTAAGTTTACAGCTTAGCGGTCGGCCCAAAAAGTAAACAGAAATAGAAAGACAGTGAAACCACACAACAATTAATTACTACAATAACATATCGTTATTAAAATGCTATTTTAGAACTGACTATTCACTTTTATCCGTAATCAAAACAATGTAAACTGTCACAAACGTCAATTCACTAACCACTTCTCTCCTTCAAGAAAAAACTATTCAAGTGTAGCATACATCTCAATAAGCTTAATAAAACAGTGAAAGTTACCGATGCTGCGACAGCAAGTCGATCAAAATCTAATTAAAATTATTTTAGAATATGGCAGCAAAAGTGTTGGATTGAAGCAGTTACAACAAGAAGTTCACCGCTACGAAACCAGTGACGACACAAAATACATAACAGTTAAAACAAGAAAAGCCCAGCTAACGCAAAAGGGAACGCGCAACAGTTGTGCATGTTTGAAAGCCCACTAAAACAAAATCTGTTTCTACTACAGTCGCCAGAGGGCGCCAGACGACCGGCGGCTAATTATCTATAGTGTTTTACGTGTACTCGCCAGACGTGACCTGTGTCGCTCTGCCCACGCCGTATCGGCTGGAAATCGCAAATTTTCCCTTCCCCTTTCATTTAGCGCCCTCGATCGGGGTGACCCCCTTCGAATTTATGGTAAAGCTTTACTGATCCAAAAACTAGAGTCTTCCAGGCAGCCGACGGTGAAGAATTGGCGATCCTAGCTTGCACCGTTTTGGACTGATCCACCCGTGTGACAGACGGACAGACGGACAGAATTCCGATGGCTAATACGCGCTACAGTAGTAGCTGCTATTGCAAGTACAGCATGTGGCCAAAAGTGTGTCATAATGGCGGCGGCGCAAACGCTCGATTCGTTTCTGCCAGCTAAATTCAAACATCGTAAACAACATTATTTCAACTAAAGCGCTTACCTGACGTTTCAGAATTTTTTCATAAATCCTTTGTGCACAATAACAGAACGAAATCGTCGCGGAATGGACGCGTAAAGCTGACGAATGGAGGTTTAATGAACTTTGCTTC
>Ga0056128_1001447_pt1 | contig 26471 bp, 20 predicted proteins | sample WorMetLIZISLAND2_FD_71113 | JGI IMG/M metagenome (GOLD analysis project Ga0056128, IMG submission 71113) | Marine gutless worms symbiont microbial communities from Max Planck institute for Marine Microbiology, Germany - Olavius geniculatus... ... | reverse complement strand
ATTTCGACAGTTTACAGTATATGTCCATATAAATATATAATCAGTGAGCTGTTTAGACAGGTAGAAAAAATCAAACAGTTTAATTTCAAACTGTACAGCAGCAATGATCCTTTCATCCTTCTGTATTATTTTAACTAAACAATAAACATTGTCAGTTATGAGACCATATGATTCGTCACCAGCGCTTTACTACAAAAAGTCCATCATCACCATGCGTCTATCTTGCACCGTTACGGAGATATGGTGTATCAAAGATAATGGGGTCACGAGTTTGACCTTTTGGGGTCACGTGACGTCATCGGTCACGTGACCATTCGACTCCTGGGGGTCGACTTCCTATGGGTGGTCCATGGTGACCATGTGTCTATCTGGCACCGTTATGGAGATATGGCGCCTCAAATGTTGGACACACAAACGTTGACACGGAAAGAAAGAAGAAGGGAAAGAGAAAAAGGAAGGGAAAGGAAAGGGAAAAAAGTGGCAGAGGAAAAGAAAGGGAAAGGGAAAGGAGAAGGTGAGGGGAAAGGGAAGGAGGAAAGGAAAGTAATGGAGTAAAGGAGAAGGGAAAGGAAAAAAGGAAGAGGAAGGAAAAAAAGAGGAAAAGGGAAGGAAAAGGAGAAGGGGAAGGTGACGGAAAAGGAGAAAGAAAAGAGAAGAGGAAGGTAACGTGGACAAGGAAGGAAATGGGAAACAGGAAAGGAGAAGGAGAAAGGGAAGGGAAATGGGAAGGGATGAGAAAAGGAAAGGGGAAGGAAAATTGGGAAGGGGAAAGGTAAAGGAAAAGGGAAAGTCAAAGGGGAAGGAGATAGGTAAGGGAAAGGGAAGGTGGAAGAAAGAGAGCTTAAGAAAAGTTGGTCGCACGGACGAACGCACAGACGGACACTCAGGTGATTTTATACTCTGCCCAATGCTATGCATTGCACTGGACAGACAAAAACGTCAAGGCTCCTAGCAAATAGCATCTTTTAGCCGCTATAATAGTCTCATGCAAAAATCAGCTTGCTCCCTGTATGTAGCAATCAAGGAAATTGCAACAATTCACAGTGAGACATCTAATGGTATGAATTACAGCTGAAGACAATTCAATGAAGTGAGTGAGTAGGGTTTAACGTCTCGCCTGACACAGTATAGGTCACGATACTGTGTCGGGTGGGACGCTAAAATTCAATGAAAAGCTCTATGCTACTCAGGTCGCTGCTAAGTCTAGCAAGAACAACTCACATCATAAATTATAAACAACAATTGGAAAATTTTGCAACTGCATTGACACAACTATTAGCAGTAAGTATTTGACTGAACGACTTGTGATTTACGATCCAAACTGTGTGTCCTACTTCCATATACCACCAGAAAACATACCATAAAACTTGTAATACAAGCCATCGGCTTTTATTAGAAAAGTGCCCCAAAACCCTCAGCCAGGAACAGAGATCCAGCTTCTATTAGAGACCTGGCTTCTATTAAAACATTGTTGACTTGCTGTATTGAACGTTTTCTTAAGACATCGTTCGTTAATTCAAATATACTGCAAAACATGTTTATACATTATACGGTGTATGCCATGGCCTACTTATGCACTGTCTAAGACTACATCACTAACAGCATCTATATCTAGTTAGTTGGTACCAGGTCCAGCTTTTACTGGACAGGCTAATGTCAAAAATGCAGCTTGTGTTGAAACAAGTGACTTAGAACCCTTGGCCTATATTGGGGATCCAGCTTCTATCCAACACTTGGCTTGTATTACAAGTTTCAGGGTAAACAGTTTTGGCCACATGAGTAACAAGACCTCAATCAACACAGTACAGTACATGGCACAGTCAGTTTGCAGCACCAGTGCACGGTACAAGAAAAGCATCGTTCATTCATGGGTATGGATGACATCATCAGAGATCAAGCACGCACGCACACAAAATGCCGACCAAGGAGTGTTGTCAGTGAATGACAGCCTCCATCAACCAGTATCACATCATAGCTTCTTCGACTTTTGTCTCGCTGGAGCCATCCTGCACAAACACACACATCACAATGACGATAAACACTACCAACAATAACTGAAACTTAACAGAGTAATGAACTGTTTCCTAGTCCCCTTTTCCTCAATCTGTCTGTCCGTATTTTTATTCCACATTATCACAATGCTCTGCATCCTTGAACAGTCGTAACACACTTGCAAAAAATTCAATAAATGCACGATTGTAAATATCTACAATAATTTGTTAGAATTATTAATGACAGTTCAAGGTATCCACTTCTAGCAGATACATTTACATCATTGTGCAGAGCGGTGATGTGATGTAAATGGTCAAGGCATTCAACTGAAAAGTTATCCCTTCAATTCCTGGTCATTTATACTATCACCATATGCTAAAATCCTGGGCAAGAAAGCATGTGACATGACAGCACATGACATGACATGGTAAATGACTGTTCACGTACATCTGCGTAAACCAAACAACAACGTGAAAGCACCACAAAGTACTTTCCTTTCAACTAAATTTCAGACCAATTCTATAATAAAAGCAAGATCAGCATAGACACACAACTACAAAAAGACACAATCAATGTATGTTAACCAACTTCAGCAACACAACTCAAAAATCATGCAGCAAAATACCACAACAGGACTTGATCACAAATAACATCAAATGACAGCTTGCCATCAAATGGTTATTCAAGTTTCCACCTCACCCATCATATGCTTCCGCACTACATGGGGAAATTAAACACATGAAACCAACGTTAAAATGAACAAAAAACGCCAAAAACCATCCGTGACATTACTGATAGTAACTTGGAGAAAGATAACGAGATTTTAATAGTTTTTGGTACAGACATTTCTGACATAACTGGCCATCAAACGGCCATTCAAATTCCCAGCTCACCTAACGTCTGTTGCTGCATTACCTAGGGAAACAGAACAAGTGCAACATGAGATAAAAAAGAAAGAAAAACATCAGTAAATTTAATCATTTCAGATACATAACAGCCCTAATCACAGTCCATTCAATAGTATTTGCAGTGTTATGCAGCAGAGAGTTCATGGGATGCTGATTAGGAGAATCAATGAACTCAAGAAGTGACTGGTTGAAGTCTGAAGCAGAACATTATCAACACTGATACCAATGAATGGAGAATGCATCTCCCTGCCTGTGCTTACACAAATGGCCGATATTTCGAATATTTACTGTCAGCAGTTGCACAACTGTACAATTGGATAAATTGTCAACCAAAGTGCTAGAAATTTGGACAAAATGTGCCAAATGTGCATTATTTTAATCAAATAATGACGTTACATTGAATAAAAAAGTAATATTTTGCTTGTTTAGTTTTCCCCAGGTAGTGCAGAAACAGACATTCTGTGAGGCAGGAACATAAATAGTCATTTGATAGCCAGTCGTGTCTGGAATATTCGTACCAAAAATTATTAAAATCTGCTTATCCATCTTCAAGTCAGGATCGATAAATTTTGGTGTGTTTTTTATACGTCTGAATTTTTCTCGACCTCCGCACTGCCCTGGTCATTCAGGTCACATGACTTTTACCTCACCAATATAGTTAACAGTGGGAGCACAGTGCAGTGGATAAACTTTGTATCTCATCAATACAGTTGCCCTACACTGGGACCGATTACTATGGTACTTAAAATTGCTGACTTTTTCAGACTACTCATGCACCCAACACCAGTGCTAAAGAAACAACTCCAAATAATTGAAAATAGAAGTAAAAATGCAGTAAAGAATACAAAAACCATAACATTTCACGTATTACTTTTTTTTGCTTCACAAAAATCAGACACGCAAAAAATCTCAACAAACTTATCGACAACATCAATGAAGTCGACTTACCGCAGCGACTATGAGACGCACACAGCACAGCACATAACACACAGCACTGAATCGGGACAGGATGAAATAAAACCCGCAGCAAGACCACGACACTGGTGTAAAAATGCCAGTAAAATTAAAAAGTGCAAAATCTGTCTCTTCACTACACAGATATGCATTAACTGATTGTCATCAAAATCTGCTCCAGCAAAAATTCATCTCAATGCAACTGAGCACATTTTCCCCCAACTTTCTTTAAATCAATGTGCTGCTATTAGTCATTTTTTTCTGGATTTTTGACACTATGACCAAATGCTGCATATAGTTTTATGCCAAATGCAGGAAAAAATGCAAAACACAGAAAATGTTTTAATACAGTTAAAAAAAACAAACTATATTGTTACACCATTCCAGAACGGAAAAAAACACCTGATGGCTAGACAGTCTGGAAAACTTTCAATCCAAAATGCTTAACACTAATGAATATCAAATAACCCATAAAAATCTGCCTGTAATTATCACCACAGCAGGAAAATTGTTGCAGTTAACACACAAATTGAAGCATGCACAGTTATCTTTCTACCAGGTCAACACACTACTCTAATAAATGAAATCATTTATCTTCAATCAAAGTGATTACACACATCACACAGGGTCTAGAAAGACAGAGTGACACGGTAGCAGGACTTATTGGCAGCATTACCATGTTTAAATTACTGCAGAAATGGGTGAAATTTTACAGTACTACCACAGCAGTGCAAAGCATGAAAATACATGTCCAATGGAAATGGGAATCACGTACGCATTTACATTGGCAGGAATGTATGTAATTTCATTTTCTGTCATATGTAAAATTTTTGTGAAAATGTGGATGCATGCATCGTACTTCACTGAATACGGATACTGTGAAGCAATGTAAATAGTTTACTACTGCACAGACCCACACAGAGAACTAACGATTTGGCACAAATTGAACCATAATTTTTGCTTTTACACTTGCACCAGAAAAAAATTGGCATCCAAACACACTTTTGTGTGTGCTTTTAATTGTGTTGGTTGAGTGTTTTGGCAAAATTAGGATAGGGTTGGAAAAAAAGGAAACTTTTCTTTGTGGGGACATTAGTCAAATGTACTGGGATCATGTGAGAACAGTACTGATTTTCACTACCATGTCATTCGTTAGTCTAAGATTATATATAAATGGTGTGAAGAATCAAACAGCAGAAAACAAACAACACACACACACTTAATGTAATCTATTTCAGAGATAAATTTCTTTAGATCTAAAAAAAACTCTTCCATTACACAATCACAACTGGTTAGCCAGCACTCCTCATGATCATGCAGTTATGGATTATTTCACATTGTGAGGAGGTTCACAAATAAAAATTACAGATTATCCATATTAGGGGTGGAAGCAAAATCCGGCGCTATGCAGCATTGATTTACTTGGCTGACGTGACGGCATTTGCAGGGAGCGTGGCTGCTTTACCCAGTCCCCAAGACTGAATAAAACTTGAATACTGTTTGGTTCCCCGAGGAAAAGAAAATGCCCTGAAACACAGCGAATAGCCAGTCGGAAAAAAAACAAACAAACAAAAGCCGACAATGACACTGGATGGAATACTAAATGAAACACTATATATAAACCACCCTCAAAACGTAAGCATACAAAGAAAAGAGGCAATGGTTAACTAATGCAACATAGTATAACAGCCACAACAGAAAAAAATAACCATATCCAGCTGTAGAGAAAAAAATTCAGCTAAAAAAAGCAATTACGGGCATTAAAAATGTGAGCAAACTGGAGAGAGCTTTGCTAGAAGAAGTAAGTGAAAAACATTTATTAAACTGCTTGGACCATTATAAGCAATTTGTTTAAAATGCTATAAAAATCCGGAAAAACCTATCCAGACAGAAAAAGTATGCAAGTACTATCATTTTCCTGATAATAAAATATAAACATTACATCACAGGTTTTAGCATTTTGCTCAAAGCAGTCAGCACTCAAACTAATTAGATCATGTTTTTGTTTTAGAATGCCCCAGGCAGAGACAATCAAAATAAACAAAAATAAAAAAGTAGTGCTTTAGCATTACAGACGCTGTCTGCATATGCTAAGCCACAAAAAGTGATTCTCAGAGCAATTAATCTCAAGTTGCTGGTGCCGAAGGTGATGTGATTTGTGGCATTGGCATCAGGTATCAATATTATGTAAACTGTACAGATATACGTGAGTCAGTGAGTAGGGTTTAACGTCCCACCAGACACAGTATAAGTCATTTCGGGGACGGCCTTTTCAGGCAGAATGCACACAAACACAATAATAGAACAGTAAGTTTAAACTTTACAATAAACAGAAAGTTTAACCTTTACAGAAACACAAAACACAAAAATACAAAAATAAGGTTAACCTAAAATTGTAAAAACTCCATTATATGCGTGCATATATGATTAACATAATGGTAATTCTAATAATCTTCCCTGTTATCCTCCAGACAGACATCTATGTGATAATGCTGTCTATTGGAGGACAGGGGGGGTACAGATATACGCCAGGCACACAGAACTTAATGCTAGTGGCTGCAAAACCATAATCTAAAAATTGCAAGGTGTAATACGATCATGCATAAAACTGATATGACTCTGATCAGTGAATTTTAATGCAGATCCGTTGCCTCCAGCTGACTCGTTTGTCTGAGAAATATCTTTTAGACCGCTACATGACACACTGCCAAAGATCATCACTGCATCCTTGCAGCTAAAATTTGTCCAGCCATGCTATGTGTGTCAATACCTTACATCAATACCAGACATCACGTCTGGAATGAAATACAGCCATTGTGAGAGTTCATCTGTTTCTTGTGAAAAATGCAGGTGTAGCATCAGGCAGCTGCCAAACCTTTAAACCAAGCCAATCAGCTTCAGCAACAGATCTGCCGACAGGGGTGCACCTATAAAACTAACTCACCATCGCCACTTATTATTAGTAGTTCAAGTTGTTCAACAGCGTGAAAATGAGCAGTCCTGTACATACCCAGGAGCAGGTCTGTCGCCACCAGCACCGGAAGTCAGTCCTTTCCTCGAAACTTTCTTACTGAGCTGTTGGACCCACATCTTCTGCTCGTCTGCTGACGTCGCCATCAGCAGCATTTCCTTTGCAGACTGTGCCTCCTGATTCACTGTAACAGCATAACTATGCAAGTTAACAGCACAACTATGCAGGTGAGAAAACTCGAAAAGACGTACACTGAAGCAACGGTCATGATGCATTGTGACCCCAACTGCCAAAGAAGAATTGTTCTATCAGCCAAATCAGCTGTTCAAAGTTTATGCCAACTTGTCTACTGGAACGCAATTCCACAGTTTCAGGCCTGCTGCCAAAAGACACCTGTCTCATCCCCTCGTAGCTGCTGCAAGTCCATCTGTCAATGCATGTCCCTGAGTGAGAGTCAGTGGCCATAAGAAAGCAGCGAAATGCCGGACAGTGACAGACAGAAATTCTACTGCTGCAACATAGCCTTTCACTGACAAAAGCATCACATAAGCTAGGTAAGACATAAAATTACAGGCATACTATTCAAAATCTTTTAATTGACTAATAATAATTATTATTATATGTCATCATGATTATCACAGCTATAACTTCCAATCTGCACAATCATGAACAATGCAAACTGCTTTTTCTAACTGACAAGAAATTTACATGTAACATTAAACATCAGCTCCCCAACCAAGTATGTGTAATAAGCTTATTTTTTAGTTCCAACAAAAAACTAGTAATCAAAGTGTATCTGTTTATTAATGCCATGCCTTAGTTTTAAAACTATAAACGACTACTGAGTTAAATCTCATTGCAATTAATGTGCAGACATACACACAAGAAATAAATCACAGCATGTATAACCTTTGCAGTAGCCGACAAATTCTTCATTGTTGTCGAAATGATCTTTGTGAAACTTTAAGTGACATCCTGCAAACAGAACATCTTCATTAACATCAACAATGTACATTACCACTGCAGAGAGCTATGGCATTTAATAGTGTTGCAAAATAATGACAACAGTATTTTTTTCTCCAGGAAATAAGTGCAATTCTTTGAAAAAAGTAGGGCTACATAAATGAGATAGAGAATAAACACCAAAATAGATACTACGACACTGATAAAATTCTGTTAACAATATCACGTAAGTCAGACTAACTTAATGCTATTAAACAGCCAAATAACCCAGCAGAAATTACACCAATCCAGCAATGCAGAGTTGACAAGAAGACAATAGTAACTAAGTGTTTGACTTACTTCGGCACACGAGTGCAGTCGGCGGATGGATCATGTGCCACAGATTTTTATTGCAGGACTCACAATTGGTCGGCGTGCGGTACTGTACCTCTAGGAAGTCATGACCTTTGTACGGCTGGATGCCAGCAGCAACACCTTGCGACGCATCCTTCTCTTCATGATCTTCAGGCTTCTTGTTCTCACCCTCCGTAGCATACAGTATCTACACATTCCATCAACCAATTTATCAAAACAATTTACATACCAGTAGTGCCATGGCTTGCAAACAAACCAGAACTCTGTCGAATATTCTCAAACTTGTTACTCACGGCGCAGCTGCCAGTCTCAGCAAGAACTAAGACGTTGGTATGCATACGACCCAAGAGGCATATAACAGCAGAGACCAGGTTCATTCAAAGCAATGTCCAACAGTTCCATTTTCAGAACTACACTAAAAAGTGCTGAGAAATTTGGCATATCGACAGTGAGTTCTGCAGTGAAAAAGCACCGAAACTGAAGTTTTTTTCAGCAAGATGAATAAATGCGAAGTGTGACAAAGCAGTATTTTTTAACAACTGCAGTTGATACCCATATATTCATAAACTCAAATTAACATATTCACGTAACAGCAAAATGCCAGTAATCTTGTCAGTTGTCAAGTGTACCTGGAAAATACATGGAATATCCTTCGACTCAGCTCGATAAACGTCACCTTGCGTTACGGGCCGAACGTGAAATAGTTTGCTGCAAACACACACAGAGACGTATGTACGTAGTGGTATGTATGTAGTGCATAAAAAACAATCTAACAATATCATTTCAGTACATGTATTAACACATGCAACATGACAAATATGGCAAAAAAAATAAATAAATTATGCTTTAGTATCAAAAAGTTTGATTTATGTCGAACTAAAATAAAAAGTTAAAAAACCGGTAATTAGTATGCTGCTGCTACAGCTCTGACTATAGTATGACTTCTGCACATCAAATGCACATGCTAGTCACTAACAGTTCCTAAGTATAGAATGATCAGTAATGGCAATATTGTAGTTATCATGTGCAACCAAAAGATATACAAATTAAATGTATGAAGGAATAAACAGCAGCATAAAACATGCAAAAAACACACAGAAAATCATCCTTATGCTTGTTTCCTATTATCACACAGCGAGCGCAAACGTAAAATGCAAATTATTTAAAAAAGACCTGAATCAAATAACAACGTAATGTTTATTATATTCACAAACGTATACACCAAATTCATTTTCTGGACTCTCTTGAAATTAAGTTACTGCAGGTTACAGCGACCCCTACAGCAAACTCACAGTCAAGCTGTGACAGAACTTTCCCAACAGCATCAAAGCACCGATTCACTATTAACACATTTTCATACAAAAAAGACAGCAAGGCGACATACAGTCCGTACTCACTCAATATCAAGCACAAGCTGTGGATCGTTATTTTGCTTGCAATTTTCCGACGTAAAAAACAAAATCTTCTTGGTGCTGACAACGATGTATTGCTTCTTCCAGAGGAACTTATTACCATGTTTCTTGTTTGGAACGGACAACCAACCCTCCAGCCGACTCTCTGCACCAGATCATAATAAGAGATAATATTTAATTCCATGCAACCATGAATGATCAATGTTATTAATCCACATTAGTGGAAACCATCTATCAGCTCAATCTCGGCCTTGAAAGTTTGAAGGCAACATTGTTCCTACTTTGCAGTGGCATGGTGCCAAAATAATAAGAACACGAACTGCTATCTAAGTAAATGGCTAAAAAACAGTACCACATAAGACCAGCACTGTGATCCATTAGCAGCACCCATATTTGATCAAAATACATACAACTGCTGCTACTGTTACCATTACACAAAAACTAAAAAGATACGACTAATATTAAATTGCAACAAATGAAGCGACACCAAACTCTATTTCTACCTACTGTTCCTTGACGTTTCAAGTCGAAAACCGACGCATCGTTACTTCTGACCTGAGAATGTCCACATAAATTAGGGTATATTTAGACCACTTTGTTTTCAACTAAGAGCCCATATGAGACAGACCGACAGATCGACAGATAAGCAACGCCTGTATTATTTCAATAATGCAGTCAAAGATCAGACCTATTGGGGTGTCATCCAGTTCTTGTTCGTTGCCGCTGTGAATGGATGAAGTATCTCCGCTGCCGTTCAGTGCCATCTTCTGTTTCAGGTACTCGATCTCGCTCTCCTTGGCATCAAGTTCCAGCTGAAGGTTGCGTGCTTTCTGCGTTTCTTCATTGAGCAGAGCTTGCAGATCACTGGTCTGCTGCTGGACCTGAGCTGACAACTTGTTCATCTTCTCACGCTCCTGCACACCGACAAAACCGACGTTGCAACGATGCACTTACACCCATCGAATCTGTCACATACAGGGTGGGCCAAAAATATGGACCTATCTAAGCGCTGATAACTTTGCAATGGCTAATGCTAGAAAAGCATGTGATATGTTAAAGAAAATTCTCAGAATGTTGTACACGGAAAGAGTACAACTTGTACAGTGGTGCATTATGAATATTCTTTGCCTGATTTGCAAAAATGACTGCCACCATCGTTGAGTTATCAACACTCAAATAAATCCACTGCGTGGTCCAGCCTGCATATGTTGGAAAAGCAGTTTACATCTGCCATAACCTAGCGCTGCCAAAGCCGAGAAAAATGGTCCATCAATATCCCCATCTGTAACCTAATCATAACCTTAAGCGTGTCTGGTTGGGAGGATCTAGCCCACTCTCCAATCTGGATCCTTCATGGGGACCTAAAAAAGTTCTGAAATGAAATTTTTACAGGCCAGATGCTCTTGTTGTCAAGCAGGAAACAGTGTCAAAGCACTGAAAAAGTGAGTAAAATAAGGGATGTCATAATTCAGTGACAACGTAACATGAATATCAACACATGGTATAGATGTATGCAAGCATGTATGACATGTAGACGTGTAACACTGCTATGGATTCCAATCATGTTCTAGAATGTCACAAACTGAGCTTCAGAAATACAACATATTCGTGTGGCATCTACGTGCTTACAAATTTACAGGGTGACATCAAGAAATTCCAGCAAGGACTTCCTCATCACAATTATTCAACAAATGTGATAACTGACTTAAATAAGACTAACATATATACACTATACAGGTCACCATGTCTATTAAAAATCTTGTTGTCCAGTTGTCGTGTTACTTTGCGCAGTAGTGTATGGAACGTTTACACATCTAATTAATGAGAAAATAATTAATTAATAAAAAATTCCCACCTGTTCCAATTCTTGCTCTAGTTTGCGACGTTCCTTCTCCTTTTTCTTCCTCTCACTCTCACTCACTTTGCCGCGCTGGCCGCGTGATGACGTCTCTGGTTTCCGGTTCATTATCTCCTCCAGTTTTATTATGGCCTTCATGAACAATAACATCAACAACATATGAGATATCCATACTGATAATGCAAAAGAGTTCATAACTAAAAAGATCAGATATCCCAACAACCTGTATGGGTACTAAATAATCAGCTGACCATACTTTAGTAATGGTAGAGTTGTTGTCATGGTTGTTGTCCGTCTGTCACAAATGTATTGTGGCTAAACGGTGCAAAGATAGGGCGTAAGTTGCTACTGATAACTAATAGGAGTCGCCTCTTGGCTTTTAAATGACATAAATCGATCACCTTAGATGACCCTGAAGGGTCATAACACAGTATGGTATAGAATGTTTCAAGCTGTATGTGGCCATATCTCAGAAACGGAATGAAATAGGGCCTAGGTTGCTATTGATCACTGATAAAGTCGCAAGCTGGCTTTCAAATAAAATGAAAATCAACCTTGGATGACCTTGAAGGTCACTGACAACCAGTACGGTCGGCTATCCTAGCGACAGCTGGGCTTCTTGTTTTCATTTTATTTAGGAACTCACCATGGCCATTCCCTGGATAGATGCAATGAGCACGAGTAATAGCTGGGGCATAAACAGGCTCACCACACCCATAATCTTGCAGCGTAAACTAGTTGGTATCTGGCTGATGGCTAAAAATGGAGACCAGCACTGCACTGTGGGCCTTATGGCTAAAAAAGGACATTTAGCATAAGCATCTCCGAACTTGACTGCTTTAATAAAAATAGATAGTGCCATTGTCTTATACAACAAATTATGTTAGCATGTTCAAAAAAATAATTATACTCCAAACAGACAAAGAAAGACAGACTAAAAAGACTGCACCATTAATATTATATCGGTATTAAATGATTAACCTGTTCCTTCAAGGTTCTCTCAGCGGCGAGTTTTTTATTCAACTCTTGAAGCTCGGAGTCACCTCGACTGCTGTCTGACTGCATGTTCTCTATCTCTGTGTTACAAAACAGACATCCATACATGTCACTACCACAGCGCATTCAATGCTCGGCGTTAAAACCTTACACACACTCTTATCTTTTGTTTACAGCACCACCTTTTATACGCAAAAGCAGGAACTGCTATAGCACGTCTTAGCCATTGCAATTCTGTTCGTCTGTCTGTCTGTCCGTCTGTCACACGGGTGGATCAGTCAAAAACGGTCCAAGCTAGGATCACCAAATTTTCACTGTCAGCTGCCTGGAAGACTCTAGTTTCAGGATCCATAAAGTTTTTCCATATATTCGAAATGGGTCACTCCAAGCAAAGGCACTAAATGAGAGGCGAGAGAGGGGGGTGGGGAAAATTTGCAATTTTTGGCCAATAAGTCGCTGCATCTCAGAAATGGTGCGAGATAGGGCCTAGGTTACTATTAATCACTAATAGGAAGTTGCACATAAGCTCTCGATTGGCACCAAGAGCAATGACCTTGAACATTAAAATAAGGGTTTTTATAGATTTTTTGGCGACTTTGGGCTGTGAGACACATTTCAAGAGTGAACTGCACCAAAATCACTACAGATAGACCACGTCAAGCTGCACATAAAAATTTCAGTATTGAACGTAGATTTCAAGGGTACAAGTCTCAACCTTCTAGGTTTAAGGAAACCTGCACACAAGAGCATCAAAGAGCGGAATCCTCTAAAAGTTGTTATTCTACAGTTGTTCGCCAGTCTAGCGTGAAAAGGGTGCAGATAGGCTGCCTATCACAACAAGCACTAGTGACAAGCTTTTTAGTCGTATCAACATCAATGACTTTAAAAGACCCTGAACTCCCAAAATAAAAGGGTTTTATTGTTTTTTTGCAATCTTCGACTGCACCGCACACTTCAAGAGTGAACTCCAATAAAATGGCTGGAGATAGACTAAGGCAATTTGCCTACAGAAACTGCTATAGGCTTTTGCACGTCTCATGAGCATTAGCTCAAATTTGTTGCCTGTAATTATTGGTACTCCAAACTAGATTATTCCCCAACAATACACTTATCGAAACTGATGTGGCAACGCTTTTTTGCCCCATTTGTCATACAACCAAAAAGTGTCAAAGCACTCAGAAAAAGTGTTCATAAACAACACAACAAAAATGCATTTAAATGACTAATTAAAAATAATGCCAACACAGTAGACCGAACAATTTACAACACAAAATAATAATGAGATTAACTATGATGCCATATACAAAAGTTCTTATTTACAGAGGCCCTAATATGACATACTGGGCTCTGAGAACTAGACATTAAGACCTCTCAGCACAGTAATAAGCCTCATAAATTTCCAAGTATTTACCTTCAGTTAATGACCCAATCTTGACATGAAGCTCAGTCCTCTCCTTTTCCAGCTCCTCTAGCTCTGCATGCTTCAGCTTACCAGCTTCCTCGAGCTGATTATCACAAAACACAACCAAGATAGCAATCACGTAATTTGTACGCTGAATTAACAATAAATGCCCTCAAAATAAAAAGTAAAAATGCTGGTATCTAAAAGTAGAGACAACATGTGCTATTTGTAAGAGAGTACAACAAAAAAGCCCAGATAACGCAAAAAGGAACACGCAACAGCGGTGTGTGTTTTGATAGCCCAGTGCGAACAAAATCTAAGCTAACCCAGTAACCCATCATAGCAACGATGTTTCTTTTACACTTGCCAGAGGGCGCCAGATGGCACGACTGGTCTCGCTCAGCCGTATTGGCTCAAAATAGCAAATTTTCCGCACCTCCTGTCATTTAATGCTCTGGCTCAAGGTGACCCCTTTCGAATTAATGAAAAAGCTTTATGAATCCTGAAACTAGAGTCTTACAGGCAGCTGATGGTGAAGGTTTGGTGATCCTAGCTTGCACCGTTTTTGAATGATCCACCTGTGTGATGGACAGATGGACAGACAGAATTGCGATGGCTAAGACACACTACAGCAGTAGCTGCTGTTGTGTGTGAAAAGAATATTCCAAAAAACATGGACCGGCATCTTCAAATGCACATATTTCATATGCTGATATTTTGTTACAATACTATGAAATTAATAGCATACAAAAAAATCTTTTTTTCTAGCACTATGACTTTAGATTAAACTACACAGGCATGGTTAATTCACATGCTATCCATACCACGTACAGAATAACATGAATTTATATTAATAAACTAGACATACAAAAATTAAAAAAACTAAAATTCAACCAAATGAAAACAGGCCAACAATACATCTTTGTGCAATGTATCTGACATGCCAACAAACTCTATGTATGGTAGCTACACATGAGAAATGAAAAAAGATACCATGAGAAACAATCATCCAGATCAATAATGGATCTGCAAAAGGAACGGATATTTACGATTATCAAAATAGAAAGACAAAGTCTACAAAAACTCGTTTACAGCAAGAGAAATACTGTTATTGTCAAAAATTAATAACTGAGTGCACATACATTGCTGATGGTGTCATCCCGATGACTGATCTCATCTTTATGTCGCCTTGAAGTCTCCTTCAACTCCAGATCAATCAGTTTTATCTCCCTCTCGAGCTCAGACACCTTCTGCTGCAGAGCATTCTGGGACTTCCGCTCATCGTCAAGATTTTTTCTCTCTTGTGAAATTTGTGCACTTAGCGAGTTTCTGCAACACAGTTACCACGGCATTATTCTCTACATTATTCTCTTGTCAGCTATGAGTAGGGCCCACAGTTTTCCACGGGCCGCAGAATTTCGATCTGACCCGTGAAATTTGCTTTTTTTTCCGCGGAATTTTGATATTGCTGCGGAATTTTACAGAAGTTAAGAAATGACCGATGATTAGTATGATTGTCGGCTTAAACTAACTATATCACGGAGAAAAATCAAACTGAGCTGAATAAAACTGCGTGTATACTAATAATTACCATCATATCGGGCACAATCATCAATTAACACAATGCGACTAATTGACAAATTGCACTTTTAAAACAAAAAAAAGATTGATAATTTCATTTGTATGTTGCTAGCATAACTGAGCGCCATGCCAGCATCCAAAAACTAGTTTTTTTAAAACAGAATAAAGCTTAGTTTATGCACAATGAAAGGCAGATGTAAGCCGCGGAATTTGGACAATTTTGCGGCGGTGAGTTGAAGAATTTTTCAAACTGGCCCGCAGAATTTAGCAAAATTTACTGCAGAAAACTGTGGGCCCTAGCTATGAGAAACAACACAATATGACACAGCTACTTCATGCCATAAATAAAAAACAATTATCACACTCTGAAACTTATTCCACGGCTATTTCGTCCTCCTGTCTATCACCATATCTATCACTCTACAATGTTATAACTGCCCATAATCCTGTTACAGTCAAGCATGATGACTTAAATGCTACTAGCATTTGTTAATCCTAGTATGATGTTTGGCACAGAACAATATTAATCACAATCTTGAATTTATAACACCTCATTACATTTGCTGCCTCTGTCTTCCAATAGACAGCATTATGAGATTGATGACTGTCTGCAGCATAACAGGGAATATTATTAGAACTGCCATTAGTCTTAAATATGCACAGTTATAATGGCAAGTTCTTACAGTTTTAGGTTTAAGTTGTTTCTGTGTTTTATGTTAGGTTTTTCTGTAAAGGTTAAACTTTCTGTTCTATTATTGTAAAGGTTAAACTTACCGTTCCATAAATATGCATTTGTGTGCATTCTGCCTGAAAAGACCATCCTCGAAATGATGTATACTGTGTCAAGTGGGACGTTAAACCCTACTCACTCACTCAGTTGCTCAATACACTTGCATAATACACTTTAGCCCATGATGAATGTATACCTAGTTAGCACAGAATAATTTTCTGCTATTTACACAACACACTGCATTGTTAAACACTGAAAATGATGCTGAACTAAAATGCATATTCAAATGAACAGTATTCAGCAAAAATTCAAGGAAAATATTAAGGTCAGTAACACTGTGTAAGATAGCACTCACTATATAAAGCAAAATAAACAAAAGTATTTAAAACCAAAAAAAAACAAAGTTCCATACTTCTCCATCTCCAAAGCTTTCTGTTTTGTGTCGAGATCACTGCAAGCCTTTGTCTTTTCTTCCACTTCTTCCTTTAACTCCCGCACTTGGGTCTTATACAGGGTCTGCAAAGAATACAGCAACAGTCATGAATTGATAGTCCGATGTGAGAATGCAAAACTTACATTGACTAGAGCACTAAATATCAACTGATGAATATGAATAATGTAACTAACAATCACATAACATGTTATAATCCTACAATCACTTATTGGTTGTGTTTTTTTGAAAGCCTAACCAGGTCTGGGCAGTTCTAAGTCGTTTTTCTATTGTTTCCAGAACGAAAGTTTCACGTTTTTCAATCGTTGTGGAAAGACCCATGTCGATCCAAAAGCTTTCCGGGTCAAAAGCATGTAAAGCCGGTGCAGCGCAGGAGGGTGACGTCACACCGTGTCAGCCAATCAAACCCATTGTTTACATGTCTGCTTCACGCCAGATTATGGGACTGATATGTAGTTATGTACTGACTAATTTAGTTTTGTGCATTTTACTGTGCATAAAGATAATTGTACAGGTTCAAACCAAGTGTCTGGAATAAACTGTCTAACTACATGAGAAATCTAAATCTTTCTGTGGACACTTTAAACTGCTATTTAACAAATTTTCTGTTTGCTCTTATTATTCTTGATACTGCAGACATTAGAAACTTATTGTGAATTTGCAGTATATAAGTTTATCGTGTACTGCATTGTATTAGCAGGTCATCTATAACTCAGATATAAGATCTAGCAATTTTTGCACGTTTTTCAGATATACTAACAAAGTGTTAAACAGCAACAGAACAAAAAAAGTTCAACCACACATGATCACTTATCATCATTTAAATACGACATATCTGATATGATATAAAATTTGCAGTGCTGCCAGTTTAATGCAACACACATACTCAAAGATTCAAAACTACTCTAAATGAACATGAAGCAACAAAAACGTGGAACAACGTGATGGTAAGCAGAAAGTATGAAAATCATATAATTTGAATAAACAGTAAAGTAATGGCAGTGATCGACAAGAGCTACAATAGAAAAAGACCGAAACATAAAAGTGAGTGCACGATTGGTTCCTTAATCACACATAAGCACAAAATCGGCCATTCAGTACCATAAGTGACTAAAAGCATTTAATTTATGTGTAAAAATACAAACCATAAAAAATTGGTAAGAAAATTCCGATGCCTGTCAGCAGACACAAAGGCATACGTACTGAGAAACAGCTTTCAGCTTCCAACTGTTCCTGCACTTCAGTCAGCTGCATGTCCTTATTAACCACTTCCCTATTCACACACATAAACACACAAACAGGGCAGCTTGAGGTCTCCAGTGGCTTCTATCCCTATACCTGGTGAGCGTCACACAAATAGCCAAAATATACATCAATACCCATATCAAAACCAACTAGTTTTTCAACAACAGACTAATTCCACATTACTGGTTCAACAGCATAACTAACTAAACATCATAAAAATACAACAACACTTCACAGAATAGAAGTTTTATTTTACTCTTTCAGTTTCTTCAATTCTTCCTGCACACTTTTCTTCAATTCAGCAGTATCTCCCAACTCCTGCACATCAATGTTTCACACAGAACACATTCATCAAAAACACCACGATCTCATCCACTGTACAGATAACTCAGTCAGTATTCAACTGTATATGACAACTTCTGAAATTTCACTACAACAGTTACAACTGATGCCAAAACATCAAGTTTTACACAAATGCAGTAGTAAAACATTAAAAAAGACAATAACATAATAAGTAAAACTTTCAAATAATTACGCAAAACAGCTTTTGATTTTTAAAACACATATAACACCTTTTGGTTAATGACATGCTAGAAGAACAGTCAGCCTGTAACAGTTCACCTCCACAAAAGACTAGTAACAAAAACTGAAAGTAGCAGAAGCACAGAAGCTCAGTAGCAGCAACACAAAAAAAACTTCACATTCAAAAAAGCCTACTAGTTTCAATTTTCACTCGACAGACTAAACTTATGCAGAAACTGTCAAAGCACAACTTTTCAGACTGAATAAAAGTCGCATACAGCTCTTTACGGGTAACCAATTGCAAAGCTGCAGAGCATCACCTGCCACATTGGATCACACAGTGCCACCTGCCATCAAACAAAAATGAATGTGCCCGCTTTAACCTGAGCCAGACAAGCTAGTACTCGATTAACCTATCCTGGAAGGATGAAAGGCTAAGTTGACCTAGCTGTTGGTTATAAAACTAAACGGTTCACCTGTCAGCAGACAGCCACCCATAGTAGTAAGCACTTGATATTGACCCAACTGGGAATCAAACCCATATCCTCTTGATTGTAAGTCAAACACCTTACAAACACCACCAAGCCAAGCTTACCCTGCACATGTCATAATCGACAGCACACTGCAGTCAGGTAAAAAAGCCCTAAAGTAGCCAGAACCTTGTTCAGTTGCTTCTCAGCTGCTTTCAGCTGCGTAATCAGGTGCTGAGCGGCATTCAACTCGGACTGAAGAGAATTGCGCTTCTGAACCTCTTGTTCTAACTGAACATTAAGCTGCTTCGTCTGCACAACAACACGCCAATAAACTCCTGGCTCGTCCGGCTATTTCTTTTTCAAATCAGAACAGCCATCACGACAATTGCAGTAAAACAGAATTTCATCAAATGAAAAAAGTAAATTGGATCACACCCTTTCAGGGCATCTCCCACTGTAGGAAACTAAGCCTACAGGTGGATAGACCACAAAGTCTGTGACAGCGGTTTCATCAAATACCTAATCCTAAACCAGCAAAACATGAAAAGAAGACAATCTACTCGCTGAATGCAGCAAATGCACCACAAATCATCAACAATTAATATTCTGCCTGCTTCATCTGCAGCTACAGGGAAACCAGCACATAAATGTAGCCAAGCCAACAAAATCCAAGGCAGCATCAATGTATGACAGGTGTACAAGCATATAAGTCTAAAGATAAATAACAGCATCATAATCGTCACTACAGACCTTCTCAGTTTCGGCAGCAAGTTCCTGTACCACAGTGTCAGCCTGCTGTTTGTATTGACTGACATCAACTTCCAGGCTGCTGATCAACTTCTTTGTCTCCAGCAATTCTTTTTCGGCTTTCTGACGACTTGATCGCTCACTCTCCAACCGGGACTCAGCGTCTACATGTTTAACACACACAGAATGTCGAACATGCCTTACAATAAAAGTACACAGACACACACACAATACCAATTTTAGTAGCCAGTGATCCTCACCAAAATACAACAACACTTACTGTGGCACAGGGAATTTCTAGGAGCTGGCTGTTAAGAGGTTAAATTTTTGTATTGCATTTAATGCAGTATGAAACCAATGATGCAAAGGCCATATAGAATGTTTGAGCAATTACCAAACCTTTCAACGCTTCTGAGTTAGCTTCTTCCGTTATTGCTTTATTCAAGCGTGCTAAGTCTTCTTTATGAGACAACTGCTCCTGCTCAAATTTCTGCTTCCAAGTGTTCAGCTCCAGCTCCATGTTCGTTTTGTCCTACATAAATAAAACACAATGTTTAGAAGCTTCCGGCATGATCCAAAACCATAAAAACAAAGTACACAATCCACAACATATGTGTAAAATAAAAGTGGCATCACATATTGGAAAGCCATTCTCTTTCAGTGAGTGATCAATTGAGCATAGCTTAACACCCAATTAACACATAACAGGTCACCTAGAAGACAAGACAATGCAAGCAATCAAAGCCATAATACACAGTCCCTACTGCAGTTTCCTATACAACATTTACTGCAGCACAGAACAACTAATACAATTTACTGTCAACCAAACTCGGAACCAACAAACAAAAGATAATATCCAACTCGTATCATCCTAGGCAGCAACTGCCAGCAAGATGCACGCTGCACAGCTTACCTTTCCTAGCTGTATAACAGATTGGTGCAGATGTTGGTTATCGGCGTGTATGGCAGCTTCGCGCTCAACAAGCCGAGCAACTTCAGCCTGCAAGTTCTGCTGTCGACCTGCCACCACACGCAATGGTTTATGCATTTCAATGAGAAAGCAATGACAACATAGTGTCAAACAATGTAGCAATGCTGACAGCATTTAACAGGTAAAACAAAGTGTCCGCATTGTCGGCATCACCTTATCACAGCTCTGTGACCATACAGCTGGTGCTCATTTTCGTTTAAACGACCCTGAGCCAGCAGTGAGCTGCAGACACAGCCCAGTCATATGGGCAGTAGGCAACAACTCTGCCATATACTGCCTCCATCGTCTAGGCTGGTACCAAATAATACTGTTCGATGACAGACAAAGGCACATGGGTGTGAAGAACTTGCCCATGGTTGTTTGTTACTTGCCAGCTGTAGGTCAAACAAACAAGCTCTTGATTGCAAGTTTAAGGGGGAGGGCAACTATTGGCAGACAGTTAAGCTATCTCAGTACGAAATCAGCCAACCAGGTCAACTCAGCCTCGACATCCCTGTGTGGGTATGAGCCTTGTGGCTCGGGAAAGACTGACAACATGGATGTATGTATACCTTCATGATCTTTGATGAGCTCCGTGCACTGTGCATGTGTGGTCCTTAGCTCATCCAGCTGTGTCTGGGTGCCCAGCATCTGTTTCTCGACAGACGTCCGTGTGTTAACAGCATCGGTGTAGCGAGCCTGCACTTCACTCAGCTCTTGCTCCAGCGATGCGTTGCGCTGTCAACAACCAACCATCATGAAAACTCCCTCATCAGTCATAGCATTCTATGCTCATTAACTGCTGCATTAGTCAACCTGATCAGCATTCAACTAAATCACCAATCGGCCATAACTAATTTTATGCATAAGATCAACACCAGAACATATACACAGTCCCAAATTTCAAACACAGTACTTCGAAAGACACACCAAGGCTTAATGGATCAATGACTGTCAAACTACTTTTAAAAGATACTAGTTTGCTCCATAATTATCACATTTTAGAACACTCACTTTTGGGAATTAGCAAAGACAAGACAAAAGATCAATACTGGTTGACTGGCCCAAAATAGCCAGATGCCTCAAAGGTGCACAACATTAAAAAGTTTTCTGAACAGTTATCAACATAAAATATGCTGACACTGTTATTCAGCAGTATCTCATTTAGTGTTTACAAAGAACATGCACAGCTATAAATAGCCGTCATGTTAACATATGCTGTTGTCAGAGTGTACCTGCTGTAGGTCAGCAACTGACTTCTTGGTCTTTGAACTAGAATCTGCCTCACACCGCAGCTTCTCATTTAGTTCAACAATCTACTCACATCCACACAATGTACAGGCATGCACTACGACACAGATATTCCTCTCATAGGCTTAGAACTGCAAAAACATTTGTGAACATATCTTGTATAATTAAGAATATGGCAGTCCAGTGCCAGCAGATTTTATGGTCATCTAGCCATATACACAGAATCCTAACCTGAATATCAAGCTTAACTCGTAAGCTTTTGAATGGAAAACAAGCACACCAGCTATTCCTGCCCTAACAAACGTTCAAACTAATTTTTGCTTTTAAATACCTTTTGTTTTACACTTTAGGAGCCTCTGCAAGACAAACGGCCAAAAAAAGAGACAAAGTACAAACGATCAGGGAGTACCAATAACAGACAAACAGACTGCTTACAAACACACGAGCAAGAGCAGCAATGCATCCTATTAGAACAGCCACACAATAACTCACAATCTATCACATAAGTACACCGTGGTCCATAAAAAATCATGCCATTTTTATCTTTTGAACAGCTCTGTGCAGCAGTGGCTGATTTGAATATTTTTGGCGTGCAACATCAGAAAAAAACTCAACGCAAATGACTGTACTGTTGGCCACCTCACTTTAATACTGTCGATACATCACCTTGTGAAATGCAGGTTGTTGAGCCTGCTGTTTGTGAGTGGTGTCAACGTTTGCCGCTTGCATTTGTGCTGGAGGAGGACATTTTGAGCACATGCTGTAATAAAAAGGATGTTATGTAACATGCGTGAAATTTTGAGATACAATAGTTGCCAATTGTGTTTGTCGCTTTTCAGTTAATCATTTCTGAGCAGACACGTGCGCTATCCAGTATGAATTCATTGTTGTAAATGGCCAAACTATGACTTCTGCATTTCACAAGGTAGTGTATTGACAGTATTAAAGTGAGGTGGCCAAAACTAAAGTCATTTGCATGAAGTTCTTTCGTGAGGTCGCATGCCAAAAATTATTACAATCGACCAATGTTTCACAAAGACATTCAAAAAATAAAATTGGCATGTTTTTTATGGACCACAGTGTATTTTGATATTGTACATAATCGTGCTCCACCAGAACGCACGTAAAACAGAACACAGAAATCACACTGTACCTGTTTCTCGAGCTGCTGCACCTTCTCCACTGACTGCTGGTTGTTATCGAGAGCAGCCTGACGAGCCGAGACTTCCGACTGCAACTGACTCTCGACTTCACTCAGTTTAGTCTCGGCTTTCTGCCGCTGGTCAACCTCCAGCTCCAGTTTGCGCTGAATCTCCTTCATGTCGTGCTGCACCATCGTCAAGCCACGCTCGAGCTTGCTCCGCTCTTCTTGTGCTAAACTCTCCTTAGCAATCACTCGCTCAAGCTCGGCTTGAGCTTTGCTGCAGCATCATGCAAAATAAATATGCAACTGCTATATACTCACTGCCAAAAAATATAAAGACTGGAGCTGCAGAAAAATGCAACAGAGAAAATTACCGCAGTAGATGAGAAAGTCTCCAGAAATACTAGCACCAGAGTAATACATTCTTCTAAAACATCATCATCATCATTTCTGGCAAGCAACACTAAGAGTGCGTAGCGCCGAACATAGACATCAATCTCCAGAGTGGACGGTTCTGAGCCAGGTCAACTGCATCGTCCATATTGAGGTCGCTGGATTTCAGATCCTGCTGAATGGTTTTCATCGATGTAATACGAGGACGTCCCAGTGGTCTCCTCCAGTTTCCTGCGGGGGAAGCTGTTAAGATCTGTTTTGCATCTGTTTCATCAGGCATTCGTGCAATGTGTCCGAACAGAGACAGGCGCCTTGACTGGACTACGGCTGAGAGATGGGGTTGCTTGGTTAACCTTCTGACTTCGTCGTTGTGCATATGCTGTTGCCAATTGATTCCTAGCAGCATTCTCAGACACCACTGATCAAGTGCATCGATCTTGCGCACATCATTCTTAGTAACTGCCCAACACTCGGAACCATAGAGGAAAATAGGTAGAATGCAAGTATTGTACAGCTTCAACTTCGTGTGGAGAGAGATTCTTGATTTTCAAATCTGATTGTCTAGATTCTGCATAGCTGAACGAGTAATGGCATTTCGGCGTGCGAAAAACTTTTTCTAAAAACAGGCAACCCATAATTCAGAAAATCACAACTTAATCAAGAACCCACGCAGTATCTATTTAACCTAGTTACCTATAGTGGTTTAACGCTGTTTTTGCAATTGGCCTGTGAAACATCAGATGTAAAACCAACTACAAACTTTTTTAAAAAATCACCCATTAAAACAAACATCAACAGTAGTGGTAATCACTTATACTATTACCAATCACAGTTATTTTTCCAGCAAAATTAAGTCTACCTATATTTCTGCTCAGATTCTTCTTTAGCTGTTCGTTCTTGTCTAAGATGCAGTTCTAGTTCTTCTGTCCTTCTGTTATCACCCGCTGTCACAGTACCCTGCACATGCAGACAATTATATCTGCCACTCTGCTTTAAAGACTGCAGCAAAAGAAAAGTTCAGATGTCTGACTGTTCAATATAGCTGTAACACTGTGACAACAAACGTCAGTGGAGCTATAAAAGATTAAACAATATATCCACTACTAACATAGGTTGATGCAAAATAATGCGGCATTAACTACTAGCATACTTATTACAGGCTGATAATCGATTATGTCCTCAATTCTTTTTGAACTAAACACCTTATCTGCTTTTCCACAATTACACTTAACTTGAGACAAGAATGATACAACTCCAAACATAATACACAAAGATATTCAGTTCGGACCACAGTTGTAACACATCAAATACAGACTTATCAAAACAAACAGTACAGTGCAAAACTGACGAAATTTTATAGCGATGGGCAAACTGAAAATAAATCTCGGCAATGCTAGAAATACATTTGTTGTAAATTACTAGTGCACTAGTCACTACACTATGAAGGTATAACTGTCACACTAGAATAAACAAAAAATGTGTAATATATACATGCACATTAAACAGGCAACACAACTATGAAAAACTGAAGCATGCCGTGTGTTCCATGTTATCATTTTTATCAATACCAATTCAAAAATGTACTTAGAATAATATGCCAAGCAATGCACAGCTGTTGTCTAACATCGTAGTATACAAAGGTGTTCAGATAAAATGAATAACGAATTGCAAGAAATTTAGCTGTGACTACCACAACAGCCAAAAACTGGCTTATCTGACTGAGTTTTTAGTAGCAAGCATACAGCAATGAGAAATGTTTAAAAATGAAACTATACGGCAGACAAAACAGTGACGGATACTATTGAAATGCCGCAATGCAAAAATTACAAATCATCATCAAGTAAGATTCTTTGGTTAATGCAAACCATGTTACGCATGAAAGATTAGTTTTAGAAGCTACTGTACGGTGTGAACAAGCTTTATGGCAAGTTCAGCTGTGCGGATCATTCGGTGCATGACTGAACCTCACAAACTGACATTTAAGCTAGCTGTGCACAGCATCAGATTCTTGGTCCATAACTGGTTATTTATTATCCAGCCCACCATGCCCAAAAAGCAAATTCAAAAAAATATGAAATCATACACCGTGCAGATCTTTTGTTTACTGCCTTAGTTGCAGTTTGGACTTACTCAAAGTAGCATATACCTCCAGTTTAAAATGGAAGCTCAATAGAATATGATACCACAATATTACATCTGCTATTTTTCATTACTAGTGACAACAACAGTATTCTGCACTAGTGTGGAAGCAGTGACTTCAAGACCATGAGGTTCAAAAAGATTGTGCACCACTCATTTTGTCCTTTGCCACATAATGCACTGTAATTTAAAAACAATTTAAAATAGCGCCATTGTCACACTGTCACTGGGAATCAGAAGCACTGTGTTGGCGCTGACTTGTCCAATGTCCGTGGTGTGGTAGGCTGAGGAAAACAGTTCAGCTTTAAGCCGATATCAAAAAGTTCAAAAAGTACTGGCTGATAGCATTTGCAGACAATAATAGTGAGTGAGTGAGCGAGTAAGTAAGTAGGGTTTAACATCCCAGACAATAATAGCCATCCATGACAAAAATGCATTCCATAATTATAATCTGATGTTTAAACATGACAATGAGCTTTGACGCTGTCAGCTGGGTAACAGACGTATTGCCTGTAACAAGGACTGTTCCAACAGATCTAAAATGTAACTTTCAGGGCCGGTTTCTGGATCTTTTAGTTAACTGATCAGTTAGCAAACCGTCTGTTAACTTTAACTCACTAGTTAAGTTTGTGCACGTTTCTGAACAAAATCTGACTGGCTGTCAGCTAACTGAGCGGTAAACTATAGTTGCTTAGCAACGATGCACACGACACTTATCACTTCTGCCTAGCAACTAGGCCGTGGCCTAGTGCAGGCGCGCATCATGAATATTAATGAGCGCAAGCGCTCCTCAGCCAGCGCACGAGCCAGCCAAGCAATATCCGGACAGCCATTTTGTCCATTCATCAATGGATTTTGTAGTAAAATTTGTAGCAGCAAACGTCTCCTCGTGCGTTTTGAAGACAGTGCTATATATGGTAAAATCGTTTTATAGTATCACATTCTTCAATTAACTGCTTGCAAAATGGTACAAAAGTTGCGTTAAATACGATAACTACGATCGACGGTTAGCTAA
>Ga0056128_1001446_pt1 | contig 26479 bp, 13 predicted proteins | sample WorMetLIZISLAND2_FD_71113 | JGI IMG/M metagenome (GOLD analysis project Ga0056128, IMG submission 71113) | Marine gutless worms symbiont microbial communities from Max Planck institute for Marine Microbiology, Germany - Olavius geniculatus... ... | reverse complement strand
AAACTCATCATTTTGATGCAAAGGAGCAAAAGTTGAAAATGTCGGTAATTTACGGCCATAGGCCTACTAATTACTGCAATTGACCCGCGTTATCTGATGCGATTTCGTGCGTTTCCTCGCGTTATTTTTATTTTTTTTCTGGCAAGTGGCGGAACCCCTGAAAGAGGTTCGCGGAACCCCGGTTGAAAAACACTGATTTAAGCAGTTTAATTATTTATATTAACCAGCCTTCTGTCTACTGCCTTTTAGTCTGCTTTTTGAGACAGCATGAAAGGTACTTTGCATAGTAATAAGTCTTTTTCTAGCAGTTTTCATAAGTTAAGTTCTGTTGAAGCAATAATTTGACATGACGTCGAAAATTGTTTGCATTAAAAGATAAAAAAAATAGTTGAAGTGTTGGGCTAATTGATTGCACCAATTGCATCTCTGAGTTAACTGACGTGTACTTTTTTTGACTTGAGTACAAAGTCATATAATTTCTGTGTTCATTTAGTCAGTGGTTACTGTGTTTTATGTATATCTACTGAGAGTGATGGTTAAATTAGTTCAATATGTTAATCAGCAGAATGTGACAGAAAGGTAATGAAATAGTCTTATTTCCATTCTGAGTTATCAACATTTAGACATGTAACTACCATACATTGATTCATAGGGAAGTTAGGAGTGCCAGCTTTGAATTGGACATCATAATACATAGCAAACTGCAGTCATTGCTCAGCTGATAGTACAATAGTGAATAAAGCTATACCTGCTGTGTGTTATCCAGTGGTGCGGTGGCACTGGATGAACGTATTGAGCCTGGAGACATGATTTTGGAGGTGAACGGAGTTAGTTTTGAGCGCATGAGTAATGATGACGCTGTCCGCACTCTTAGAGAAGCCGTCCAACGTCCTGGGTACTGTCTTATGTCATTATTTCATCTTCAGTCTGAATAGTGATTATTGTAATAGTGTATGCTTGCACTGATTAATGATTAAGGGCTTGTTTTTCCATCGCCAGTCAAATCAAATTTGATGTCCGATTTACTGATCTCCTATCAACTTGTTCAGAATTCATCGTCGATCAACTGTGTTTAGTTTTCCATACATTTTTGATCTCTGATTATGTGATCTGCAGTTTGTTAATTTACCATCAACTGAGCCTAATTATGCTGATCTGATTAGCTGACAGTGACCTCGATTTGCGGTGTTGTACTAATTACCCAGCATGCATTGTGAGTGCACGACGTAGCCATGAAACATTATAATAGCAATGAGTCGTCTGCTGTCTAAGGCATTCTATCGTTTGTCGATACGGGAGCATCCGTCATTTTATTTCTTCACAAAACACTATACGCAGTATAAACTGATTATCAGTGGTGATTGATCACCATGATTGGAACTTCATTTTAGTGTATAAACTGCCGTTCTGCGAAGTGAAGTGATGTTTCTGGTGTGGTGCGAACAACAACAAACTGCAGATCGTCCATGTTTTATCTCAGTTATCTGACTTGATCGGCCAATATTCAGTAATCAGCTTGATGAGAGATTTGATGGACAATCAGTTGCTAATTGGCGATGGAAAAACAGTCATTGAGATGATCTCTGATCAAGTCCCAACATTGATCAGAGATCAACTTGATCAGCCATCAAATGTGCATCGATAAATGGGATGAAAATGTGTGGTTAATTTTAATGCATAGTTTATTGCTAATCTTCTGGAGAATGCTAGTGAAATTCTTCTGAAAGTGGCAGAGTAAAGACAAAATGTCGATATTTAATTTTTACTCATGATCAAGTTTTTGTTTGATTGTTTTGTACTTTTATGTCTGTCATTGCCTTGTTTGTACTGTCTGTTGACACTTGTAGTGCCATTTGGAAAAATAACTCTGGGACACATATTTCACAGCAGCTGTGTGTAGATGGGTCCCTGGGTTAACTTGTTTTTTTACTGAAAAGGACTTGTTTAGAACATCATGTTCCTATCACTGAGTGTAATCATAGCACCGAACACTGAACATTGAGTGAAATTATTTACTGATATGCTCAGCATTGTTATGTACTTTCTAATTTATGTACTTGCTGTGAGGTCATCAGTAATTGACTCACACCTGTTATGTTGTTTGCTTGCAGCCCTATAACACTGGTAGTTGCCAAATGCTGGGATCCTAATCCGAAGGGTTACCTGACAATCCCACGACAGGAGCCAGTGCGGCCGATAGACCCGTCGGCTTGGGTGAACCACACGGAGGCCGTGCGTAATATGGAGATGTGGGGTCGAACTGGGCCGCCATCAATCAGTACTGTGACTTCTACCAGCTCTTCGCTGATCAGCTCCATTCCTGCCAACGAATGTACGTATTTTGAGTTGGTTTGGTGTTGTCACTTTTGCAGTTGACAAACTGAAGCTGTCCATCAGTCAACTTTTTAATCGCATTGTCTGATTCTTCAGTTACACTTAATTGCAATAATATGGTTTGTTTGCCAATAGGCATTGTGAAGTGACAAAAGGTTATCTTGCTGCTGAGTATATTGGCCTTCATAGTTGTATAGCTGATGCAACAGAAGTCTAGTGTTCTTAGTTTTGTACCAGTAACGTGAAGGTTAGTGTGTTGGACCTGCGATCAACAGCTTGCAGGTTCGAATCTTGGTCACATTGCTGCCGGGCAATGACTGGGCAAGTTGTTCACACACATACATACTTAGGGCTATAATTTGGTACGTGTACTCGTGTAAAAACCGTACAGGTAATGAAGGATTATGGATTATGTTTGCTGTATTAATTTTGATAGCAACACAAGCTCACTGATGGCTTAAGATTTAGGAAACGGAAATGACCTCTGCATCCGTAGTCACTCACATACTCACTGGGTGGTTTTAGATATTGCAGTTGATCGATTTGCTATTGTTCTGCTGAGACATACACGCATTGTTGTTGTTATGTGTCTGTCATTACTTGTTACACATCATATGATGATGACGGTTAACTGGTGCTAGTTATTTTATATTGCAATGTTGTCATGAGTTTGTTGTATCATGTCTGCTCGGTGATGCATCCTTACACACGTGGTCTGTTTATGTGTATTGTTAAAGCTTTGCGAATAAAACAACAACATTTGTTTGTATTGTAGTGCTGCCTCGTCGCAATCACTCGTCGGCTGCATCCAGCTCGTCTCATAGCTCAAGAAGTACGTCGAAAGTTTTCTTTTTTGAGTTTTTACGCGCAACAGCAGCTACGGCTGTAGCACATCTTAGCCATTGCAGTTCTGTCACGGGTGAATCAGTCAAAAACGGTGCAAGCTAGGATCACCAAATCTTTGCCATCGGCTGGGCTAGGTGGAACACTCTAGTTTCGGGATCAGTAAAGCTTTTCCATAAATTCGAAAGGGGTCACCCCAAGCAAGGGTGCTAAATGACAGAGGGGTACCGAAAATTTGCAATTTCCAGCTGATATGGTGTTGGCTGAGCAAAACAGGTCATGCCCTCTGGCAAGTACGAGTAAAACACTATAGATAATTAGCCGTAGGTCGTCTGGCGCCATCTGGTGACTGTAGATTTTGTTTTACTGGGTTTTTAAATGTGCACCGCTGTTGCACGTTCCTCTTTGCATTATCGCTACTCTTGTCCATTAGTCTAGTAAATGGTGTTTGCCTGCATAATTTTCTTAAATATTTTTTGTTAACATTTTATGATGAATAGTCAGTCACAAGCCTAGTGGTGTTGCTGTTATGTGCAGCTTTTATGCAAAAGCTCCTGGTTGTTTAATTACTCTTATTATTTATCACGGTTGAAGCATTGATTCAGTGTCAGAAGGGACATGTTTGTTAAAGCAGTAATTTTGTTATTACTGATTTAATCTCTTTTATTTTGGTTTACCAGTTTGTGATGTGATAGTGTGGCAATTGCTTATGTGCACTGATCAGGTTACACAGACGTGAACCTGAATAAGAACACAGATATGGCAACCGTAGTACATGCAATGTCTCAGCCTGATTCTGGTCTGGAAGTCCGTGATCGAATGTGGCTTAAAATCACCATACCGCAAGCTTTCATCGGTTGGTAATTTTAAACATTTTTGTGTTTGAGCTTTTTGTGCTTACAGTCTGGAGCCGAAATCTATCGATATATACATATGGTGATCACTCGTCGAGTTATCGGTGGATGTTGTTACCGTGGTTCATTTTTGTCATATGTGATATCGTAATTTCAGGAAATGTCACATTTATTTTTATATATTGAAATTCATCATATAATGTGTTTCAAATATGCACACTGTGTAAGAAGACCCTTAATTTATGACAGTTAGGCTTGGTCGAAATAGTCCAAAATAACAGTTCTTACCGGCTATCTGTTTTTTTTGGTTATTTAACCAGCAGCAGATTTATGATTTGTAGTAATTTTTTTTTCATTCTGACTTTGATCTTACCTTAGACCTTAGTTCAACCCACATCCTGATGGATGCATTGGACAACTTGTTGATGCCATTCTACTCTGTCTGTCGCTAGTTCTTTGGCTTCTTTCCAGCTAATGTCCATATCCTTTAGATCTCGTCTGGTGATGTCCATCCAGTTTTCCTTGGCCATCCCGGCTTTCTCTTATGGCCCCTCAGTTCCCACTGTATTGCCTGATGGGCTATTCTACTCTGGAGTCCTCTATTCTCAGTACATGTTTTGACCATCTATAGGGTGCAGCAAAAAAGTAGCTCTTAAGTTTTTCACTGTTTTCTCAGCAACCATTATGAAATTTTAATTTGAAATTTTACATTTTTCTGGAACAAAACCTTCTACATCTAAATCCCAAGTAAAATGTAATTCTGTTGAAAAATGATAAAGTTATAGACTTTTTAACATGACCGCCTACCTATTTTTCAGCATGAAAATTTTTTAAGCTACTACACCAGTGCAGTAACGTCATTGAGACAACGCACTTAACTAATGATCAGATGCCAGAATTTTATTATTATTGTGAATGTTCGAAGTGTCCACCATCAGCTCCAAGCTCCAACGCAAGAAGCCTTCAGTCGATTACTTTGATAAGTCTTTCACAGCTTTGTCGATAAGTCCTTGTGGCAGGTTGCCCCAGATAATGTGAAGCGCTTCCTTGAATTCGGCAATTGTTTTCGGTTTTGTTTTAAGCTTGGAGTAAGCTTCCAACATTGCACTCCACACGCGATAGTCCATTGGGTTTATATTTGGCAAATTTGGAGGCCACTGGTTTTTTTGGTGATGAAATCTGGACATTTGGCCTGCAGCCCATTCCATGTGCTGTGTGTGCTGTCGTGCCATCCTGCTGGAAGATGAACCCGGTGGGAGCTGGCGACTGCTTTCAAAGAACGATAACTAAGTGATAATTTATAAACAGAATTAATTACTGTTTATCAAAACGTCAATGTGACCAGTGTTCCTACAGGTCAGGGAAAACTGGAAAATGTCAGGAAATTTGTGTTGTCAGGGAAATGTCATGGAAAAATATTATTTTTGTAAAGTCAGGGAAAATGATTTTGCATTATGCAGACTGCAGATGACTGTGATTTTTTGCATCTCCAAATATTAAACAGCGGGCAAATTTGCGGCTTACATTGAACGTTCAAAAGCTAGATGTGTTTCAGCTTCAGGGGGTTTTGCCCCTGGCCGTCCGATCAGGGCCTCTGTCATTTGCATTATTGTTCTATTAATACCAGTTCATTACTTAATACCGTTTATGACGTTGTGCGATAGGGTTATTGTTTCGATAATATCAGGGAAATTGTCATTCCATGACTGGAAAACACAGGGAATTTTGCTACAGAAAACCTGTAGGAACCCTGTGTGATGTCATCGGCAGTAATGTTGTAACGGGTTTTTGAAAATTAAATAGCATTTTTAGCTTGAACATTTTTAATGATAACAAATCTGTAGGTGGTCATGTTAAAAAGTCTATATACTTTGTCACTGTCAATGTCGGTATTAAATTTACATAGCGCAATGTCATAAAGCATCTCTATTGTGCTGAATGCACTAATATCTCGCGAACAGTACAATTTTAAAGCTGCTGCTGCAGAGTGAAGGATCAGCTGACCTGATCATGCACGTTTATCGTCGTCAGAACGTGTGTGTCGGTAGCATTTTTCCGCGGCTCTTTTCAACAGAATCACATTTTATTTAGCATGTAAAAGGTTTCATTAAAATCGTAAACAGTTGCTGAGAAAACAGCAAAAACTTTAGGGGCTACTTTTTTGCTGCACCCTGTATGCCCACTCTTGAACTGCACAGTAACATAATGGAGGCTGTAACTGCACATCTGTTTTGCATACTGGTTGTAAAATCTTTTGTGTTGTTATGGATGCTTTACAGTGCATCTTTACTCCTGTGGTTTTTGTCTTTAGGTTCAGAGATGGTGGACTGGTTGTACAGTCATGTCGAGGGCTTTGTTGATCGTCGTGATGCTCGTCGCTATGCTTGCAATCTGCTGAAAGCCGGCTTCATTCATCACACTGTCAACAAGCTGACGTTCTCTGAACAGTGCTACTATGTCTTTGGCAATAATGTCTCTAAAGGTTTGAACCATGAAGATGTCTAGTGCTGCTTTTCACTTTTGAAAAGACTCGTAGCACAAATCAACTTAATCAGTTTTCTCACCTACTTATTTGACTTTGACATTAATGTGGGGCACATTCATCAGTGCCGGGTGGCAGGTAACACTGTGTGATTCCATAAGGGAGATGAAATTCCCTAGCTCTGAGATGGTCTTACATGAATAGCTATGCACACACATAAGGCATGTCCGGCAATGTAGCGGCTACGAGATTTCAGCTGCGATGCACTGCGAGGCGATAAAATTTTTCGTCAGACAACAATATATGCTAGCGGCTAGCGCACACGAATGTGACGTCATATTTGTCCACTAGAGGTGGCTGTGGGTGGTTGTAATAGACGAGTTTCGAGTAAGAATAATAATTAAGAAAACGATTTTGCATTAATGTTATTTTATACTCTACGGTGACGCATTTAGATTAGTGAATTTTTAACTTTCGTCCAAAAAATTGCTACGTTTGAAGCCCAGATGTTGGCTTAAACTATAGCGTAGTGTAAAAGTTTTCCACTACTGTATGCTCGTAGCTGTTTTGCCATAGCCGAGTGTCTAGTAGCATAGCAGCAATGAGCTGCTTGTAGCCGCTACATTACCAGATGCGCCTATGATCTTGAATATCACATGATGGAGCTGTTGTTGTTATTATTATTGTCATCATTATTACAGTAATTGTAGTTATTTTTTACTGTGCAAATTACACATAAAAGTGAAAGCTGTAGAAGCTATCGTGTTTGTTGTGCCTAGATATTGCAGCTCTGTCTCTGGAGGACATAGACTCGGTGTCCAGTGTGGGACGTGATCGAGACACCGTCGGTCCGTTACGACCACCCATGATGCCTAGCTGGGGCATGCCATATGCTCCGGCCAGACCTTATGCTCCTAGTTACTTGTCACCTGCAGGGCCGCTGAACTATGTACTGCCGGCCACACCGTACAACTATGTGAATGATTCTGTGAGCTACGTCAGCATGCCTGGGATGAATGGAGCCGAGAGTGTGGCCAGTGGTAAGATAGTTTGTGTATGCATTTTGATGATGTTGGTGATTTTGTTTACTTTTAATACCAGCATTTGAAATGTGCATAAGCAGTGCATTTGTAATGTTAGAGATAGCTGTTTATAAAAAAATCTGATACTTTAGCAGGTGACAGGCTAGTTTGTTGTGAATTTTCACATTAATATTACACATATATGGCTAGTGATACAGTTAAAAATACTGCATGTTGATCTGGGTTCTCGAAGTTATATTGACATGTTTAGATGGCCATTTTTTCTGCTCGGGGTGTAATGTGTTTCTTATACAGTGTTTCGTTGCATATTTACCCTGTCCCAAAATTAGCAGCCACCCTGCATCAAACATGCTTAATTCAGTTTGTAGTTCATGCATTTCAACGAAATATCGTACACTGCACTATCTTAACATTACTTACACTCACGCCCATTATGACGTACGCACTTTGCCGTTTGTGCTCAGTGTAACATCATCATGATGTCAGAGTTTGTTTACATTAAGCTTACGTTCAATACGTTGTTATTGACAATGGGATCAAGCAGCCATCGAGGCCGACTCAGCCTTTTATCTTTTTGGGGTAGGTAAATCGAGTACTGGCCTGTTTGGATTATTTTAAGGTGGGGCACATTTGCCTGTGTTGGATGACAGATAACACTGCGTGATTCCATATGGCAGATGATAGCTCTGAGATGTTTTCCCATGAAGAGCTATAATACAGTGATGACTAGTTATGCACTTTTCTTTAACCCTTTGTAATTGTGCGTCTGTGTCCGTGTGTCAGCAAAACGAGACAAGACGTGTGCGTGCATTGTGAGTCACACGTACAAGCAGATTCGGAAGCTGTGGGACAACGCTGACAAGGTGAACACCAATCAGCGAACACTGCGGATGATTGGAAAGTTTGATGCTGACATCGACCGCAGTACATCCAGTGACACCGGTGTGTAATTGCTGACTAAGACCAAATTTAGGACTCATTTGTTCTCGTCCTGTCTTGCACAGTTCGCTGTAAAATGACTGCAATGCCGTAGAAATTTCTTTACTCTAAATTATATTGTTGTTGTTGTTGTTGACTTGTTGTTGTAAAAAGTCATGTTTTCACAATTGTCAGAAGGTCACTTTTTCAGAATCTGTCTTGTTGTGGACTAAGACTGGCACAGTCAGCTTGATTGACTGTTGTAATATTGTTTAAGTTCCTTTGTTCGGAATGTAGTTTGTCAGAAGTATTTTTATTAATGCAAATGCAAAAGGAACAGCTATATCTGTGCATAGATTAATATTGAGTATGGCCATAATGACAGTTTGCATGGCAGACCCTGCACGATTCTTATCTGTTTTACAGACAGAGAAGTGATTAAACATTTTATTACGTTAGATTATAATATATATTCGGAATTAGTTATAGCAATTCGCCAATATATGATGTGTATAACTAATTTGTTGTTTATTTTGCTTGGTGGATAACAGGCAGCAGTGACTCGGAGAATGGGATGCGGAACAACGACCTAAGCAAGAAGCCTGTTGCATCCGCTGGGGCCGGCGCTGGGTTGCCTGTAGATACTGAAGCTGCAAAGTCTAGGCAGTTGCCTGGTGGTGGTCTGCCTACTGTAGATACGGAGGCAGTGAGGTCTAGACAACTTCCACCTCCCCCCGCAGTCGAGCGCAGTCTTCCTAAACCCCCACCAGCCGTCTGCAACCTTCAGGCCATAAACCCTGACATGAACGCCAGCCGACAGTCTTTTCGACTGGCTATGGGCAATGCTTGTAAGTAAAACACATACTGCCTGCATGTATGATTTTAATGAGAGTTTATCTTTTCCTTTCTTAATTCTGAGTTTTGCTTTTCATGTTGTGTGTACAATATGTACTTCAAGGTATTCCTGAATTTGAATCGTTGTCTTGATTGCAACCAAAATCCAGTCCTTTTTTCTAGGCCAGTTCTAATCTCGCTGCAGTAATTCATCACGGTCAGTTCATAAGCTTCAGCAATTTACCCACATAAGCTTCTTTCTTTAACAGAAATAGCAGTGGATGGAATAAAAGCAGTTTTGTTCTGTGATTTTTTACGACATGGCTTTGAAATGTGATGAGTGTTCACACTGATACATAGTATTATTATGTTGTGTGTAGACACTACAGATGACACACTGGAGGTAATGGGAGACTTGTAATCTAGGCTATTGTGAACATTTTTAGAGACGAACTTCAGCTCTTCTGCCATTGCTTGATATTGTAGTCTTCCAGTCTAGTTTCAAAGGTTGCGTGAATATGCAGCAAGGAAAAAATGCCTGTGTCACCTTGATCTTGAAGACAAACTAGCATCTAGATTGTATAGCCAAATGCAGCTTCAGTGTTGTTCGTCATGCTGATTTTCTATTTTTGGGATAGCTCACTCTGATAGGTTTATTGTCTAATTTTTGACTTCACATATTTCCTGCTGTTTTAGCTTTCTGTACAGGGTGATCACCAACCTGTGAAGTTTATATTAAAATCAGAAATGAAATTTATTGGAAAAGTAATGAAGTTGGGTAACTGTAAAGAAGTTGCATCTCTGTAGAGTACTATAGTTAACATTATTGGGTGTGTGGTTACTGTGCTGTGGCTGGATCTGCAGAGTACAGTGTAAAACTACAAGCTTGTTGATAATAGGCTTGTTTTTCGTGCCTTTGTATTGTCAGTTGGTAGACCAGTAAAAAAGCAGCCTGTAAAAGTTAAAACTTTTTGTTTGCAGCATAACCCGCTGTTGTATAACTTCAGAAAATAAGCTGGACACAATCGACAGCTGAGCCCAATGCAGTAACTGAATTCAGCAACCTAGCATCATTAAAATTACACAGCGTTGACAGCAGCATTTATTTATCTGCTGGACCCAAGTGGAAAGTGGTCGCGTCATGTTATGTTGGGACAGTTTGGCTGGAAAAGATTTGGTTTTTGTTTAGTCCAATTTTTCATGCTGTGAAAATTAGGCTAGCTATGCAGAAATCTTGCTGGAAACAGTTTTGAACCCGATTTTTCCACATTCTGTGCCATGCGGCCAGTTGGTGTTTGTATAAGTTTTTTTTATATCAGTAGAACCTCATCCTGCTGTTAGTAAGTATGTTATTGGTGGCCAAATAAAATGACTTAAATTGTTGTCATTTGTTGGCTGTTGTATCTGCAGTTGTTCACAGTAGTGTCTACCTGCCTGTTTGTCTGTCCGCCATCACTGATCGGATCGACATTCAGTATTGGTTGTATGTAAACCGTCGTGTATCTGTACTGATAAGATACCTTGTGCCTCGCATTAGTCTACCAGACCACAGTTATGCTGATGTTACAGTACGTTAGCATTATTAATTAGCTGTGTGCATTTTGTAGCAGCGTGTGTTGGTTGCTAATGACGGTTGTGTGCTGGCTATTATTTGTGATTATACAGGGTGGGCCATGAAAAAAACGTGGCACTTTGCTTTTGTCCATATCTTCACCAATTAATGGCCGATTTTCAAAATTCTTTCACTGACACACTGTGCGGACAATTTGCAATAATGTGATTGTTGTATATTCCACCACACTGTAAATGCGTCTCTACACTACCTTGTGAAGTATGAATGAAATATGCATGTGTAACGATAATAACAAACAAACATTTTGGTAAAATTGAAAAAAAACACTTCAGATCAACATTGTGGAGAATGATTTGTATAACACTAGACTGTGTGGGTCTAACGCAGTCTAGTGTCATTCACTGCAATGTTGGTCTGAAGTGTTTTTTTATTTACTTGAATGTTTGTTATTATCATTAGGTTTTTTTACATTTATGTTTCACAAGGTGGTGTAAAGATGCATTTATGGTGTGGTAGAATATATAACAATTGCATTATTGCAAATTGTCTGCAGAGTGTACCAGTGAAAAAATTTTTGAATTGGTCAATAATTGGTGAAGATATGGTAAAAAGTAAAGTGCCACGTTTTTATGGCCCACGGTGTATTTATCAAGAGCATCTTTATCGCTATTGTGATCTGACCAAATCGTGTTTTGTTCAGGTATCAAATTTGTATTATAGTTAACATAGTGTTTTGAAAATAGTCATCTGAAAAATGTGTGGCATTTACAGACATTGTCTTTTGCTGAGACGTCAATGATTAACTAGATAAAGGTTGTAATTTAATGAATTTGTGTTACGTAACTTATTAGCCGTACCCTATTCGTTCTATGAATCCATTCAAAGAAATTGTCTTCCATTGTCAGAATGTATGCAAATTACATTTATGTCTGATCAACAGTGACTTGCTTAATCATGAGTTAACACCTTTATCTATTAGCATACAGCATAACTACTATCTGCTGCCACCAGTGGCTTCTATCCCTATACTTGGTGGGCGCAGCTTGCGCCCAGTGAAAAATAGGGGGGGGGAGTTTTGATAAGATTGTAGATCAAAACTTTCCCCCTATTTGTCAATTTGCACCTTTAACAAAAAATTTCTCTCTATTTTTACTTCCCCCTATTTTTCACTGGGCAAACTGCACCATCAGCTAAACTTTTTCTCTAGAGGGGAAAGAAGCCCAAAATGGAGGGGGAAACTTGAGTCAGAAATTGGGGGAATTTCAGTTTAAAATTGTGGGGAAGTCGCACCCAATTTTGATTCCAGATTTGGGGGGAAATAGAAGCCATTGGCTACCACTGCTTGTAGAACTACTTGAAGATCAAGACTCTTCCTAGCCATAAGCTTAGTAATTGTCAGAGCAGAGCACAGGTTAGATGCCCATGTTGTCACCTACAGTGTAATGTACAGTGTATAAGTATGTGTATTTTATTTTGAACGATTCACGATGTATCATAAATATCATAATCATGTTTTTTTGACAACACTGGGATCAATCAGAAAAATTATATTATGTAGTCATCTCTGTCTTACTTATCAATATCTTGCTGCTATGCATGTCACATCATTTGTTTATATATCGAGCTCAGTGTAATTTTTTTTTGCTTTGTGCTTTGATGAAGCTATTTTGGGATGAAATGCGGTACATTTCTCATGACATTACTTGTAAGGTACGTAAATATGTTTAGTAGTAGTGCAAAGCAAACGTAATCGCATGTCTGTGCTACATATATTGTCTGAGTTACCATGTACTGCCATTATTTATTGCTTTCTTGTCAGCGATTTATGCAAGCTTTCTGTTTCATGCAAGCGTTCTGTGTTTTTTTCCTGTCAGTATTCAGGTTGTTTTTTGATTGACTTCTTTACAAGTGCGCTTTGTACTGATTATGTTGGACTTTAGATTGTGTAAATTCAGTTTAATGCAGCAGTCAAAGTTTGTATAATGTTCATATATGCATGGTTATCATTGGTTATATTATCTGTATTAAGCTCTAGCAGCAGGAAATCAATGTTTGGTTCAGTTCTAGGGCCAAATTTACGAAACGTCATAGGACAAATTTACGACAATGTTATGGCATATAGCAGGTTTATGACAGATTTACAATAAAACACGATTTGCAAAAAAAAATTGTACGAGCAAGTTACGACAAACATATGACAAAATGTAGGACATCTCATTATCTGTCAATACGACAGAATCAAACGTGCATGCAGTAATTATTCTGATTTTTCATAAGTATATAGTTTTCACATAGTGCTGTAATATGTATAAATTTCGTTCGCAATAACTTCAGGCAGCAAAATTGCAGCAAAGTCAGTTCACTTGTTATTGTTCACGTTGGTAACCGTTGGCAACGGCGGAAGCAGACAATCGGTGTGCAGCGCTGTGCGCTGCCACCTCAGTGACACTGCGTCGCAGTTGGTTGAGGTCGTGGTTGAGGTCAACGTAACAGCAGTTGATTAGCTGGCTGATTTTAGCGACAACGGAGTTACGACAAAATTGCGAGAGAGTTGCGAACTTGTAAAATCGGCTTCCAAACGATTGTTTTACGATGTTTTGTAAATTAGGCCTCTGGTTATTACCATGTTTGGTGTAAAACAAATCTTTGTGGCATTGTGGCAGACTAGTAAGCAGTCAGTCAGGTGATGCTATGACCTGCTTGCTGTGATGTTAGCACTAGCTGAAGCATGGATTTAATGCAGGCATGAGACTTGAGTTCTATATGTAGACTCATTTAATTGCCAGTGTGTTTATTAACAGTCCGCCCTAACCAACGGTCCTCATGGTGGATGCATACCTGAGAATGATGAAGCTGAATGGTTTGCATATGACCACATGGTTTACGGCTAGGGTAAGCAATAGAGGATAAAATGTTACTGAAGTGGACATGAAATTACCGATAACCACTTCAAATTTCTGTTATCGGTACTTTGATCATTACTCTAAAGATCTGGGTACAGTCTGTACAATTTGCTCAGAAATCAGAATCTCAGATCCATATTACCGGTAGCTTGTTTCAGACAACACTTTTCTACTTGACATAGATATGGTTTTGATTTTGTGTTAATGAGTGATGAAAGGCTGGCTAACTGTACATATCCGAGTTATCGTGAATGCATGACAGGGTGTGTGTATTTGCATGCAGCTGAATAGGTTCTAGTGGTTGAAATATAGTATACAAGTAGTGTTTTATAACTACATTTAGGACCATAGTCATCAGGCTGAATGCCAGCAAATGAAAGTCATGATCCGTCCACCAAAGGTCCAATGCAGTTTATTACCTCCGCCAAGGAGGTAATGTTTTTGCCGGTTTTTGTTTGTCTGTTTGTTTGTCTGTTTGTCCGTGTGTTAGCAAGATAACTCAAAAAGTTATAGATGGATCTTTCTGAAATTTTGAGGGTATGTCGGGCATGGCACAAACTACCAGTAATTCAATTTGGGGGTGATCCGGCAGGAATCTGGATTCTGGATCACTTTGAAATTTTCGTTACCATTGCGTTAAAGGGGGCATAAGGGAACCGCTGGCAAAGTGAATATGGTGACGCCACCTGGCGAATTACATTGCCTTGGCGGAGGTACCTGCAGGCTATGACTGCTTTCTAGTTTAATTTTATATTGGTGACTGTACTTGATCACAGTTTTACTTTCATTTCTTTGCTTCGTAATCTAATGCATTTTTTCACTGTGAGTCTGTGAAAGCATTCACATTATCTTGAGCTGCTGACATTTGTCATATGCTTCCAATACTTATAACATCTTTCGGCACATAAAACTATTTTGCATATTGCTTCAGAGGTGTGTGAAAATGGTTTTAGCCAATTGGAAAATGCATCACACCCAGGTAGTCATACATATTATCTCAAGATATGCCAAAAATAGCTCTACATGCTTTAACATGTCTTAGCCACTCAGTAGGCTATCTTATGAGTCACATAGCAAACTACCAATATCAGTTTTTACGCGCGAAAGCAGCTACTTTCGTGCAGCTTCTGCTTTCAGCGCATCTTAGCCATCGCAATTCTGTCTGTCTGTCTGTCACACGGGTGGATCAGTCAAAACGGTGCAAGCTAGAATCACCAAATATTCACCATCGGCTGCCTGGAAGACTCTAGTTTCAGGAACCTAAAGTTTTTTCCATAAATTCGAAGGGGGTTACCCCGAACGAGGGCGCTGAATGAGAGGGGGTAGGAAAAATGTGCGATTTTTGGCCAGTAAGTCGATGTATCTCAGTAACGGTGCGAGATAGGGCCTAGGTTGCTATTAATCACTAATAGGAAGTCGTACACTGGCTTTTGATTTGCGCTGAATTAATTGACCTTGGATGACCTTGAACGCTAAAATAGGGGGTTTTAATTGATTTTTTGGCAATTTTTGGCTGCAAGACACATTTAAAGAGCAAATTGCGCCGAAACCAATTGAGATAGACATGGAAAAGCTGCATATGAAATTTTCAACATTGAACGTAGATTTTGACGGTTTAAGTCTCGATTTTCTAGGTTCAAGGAAACCTGCGCACGAGGGCATCAAAGAGCGGTACCCCCATAGAAGTCGTTATTTTACCTTATTGGCCAGTCTTTCGTCACAACAGTTGCAGATAGGCATGTGCATGCTGCTTATCACAATAAGCACTAGTGACAAGCTTTTCAGTCATATCATCGTCGATGACTTTGAAAGACAATGAACTTCCAAAATAAGGGGTTTTTTATTGATTTTTTGCAATTTTTGGCTGCAGCGCACATTCCAAGAATGAACTGTGACAAAATGGCTGGAGATAGACTGACAGTTTGCGAACAGAAACTGCTATAGGTTTTCGCGTGTCTCATGAGCAATAGCTCAAATTTCTTGTTGTGGTGGAGACATGATAAGTTAATGTAGCTTTGTTCATTGTCATCTTCACATCTGTTGCTAAGGAAAATGTTAAAATGTTGATGATTTGTGTTTTTTATCTCTCTGACATTGTACTGTTTCGTGTTTTTTTAAATTTTCGAATATGGTGCTGTGTTTACTTACCGGCCATGTGCTGTAAGCATTTCGACAACGTCTTCTGTTTGTGTTGTAAGTAACCAACAGAATGGACTTTGAGCTGGTTTTTCTGCTGAAAACCTGAACAAAGTTGTGTGCTTTTGTGTAGCAAAAACATTTATATTGTAGCATGAAAAGGCATGAAACCGTAGTACACTGTATTGCACATGTGTGTAAGGTGTTGCTTGATCTGCGCTTGTTTATTAGGCGCAGATTGCAAACGTGTATCTTGGTAGCCTGAAAGTGTGAAACTGTTTGATTACATTAAAGTTGGACCGTTCAAAATAATTAACTGTGCAGTTTGGGTTAACCTGAGTGATTCAGTAACCTTATTACGTATTCTGATTTGAATCATTTTGTGCTTTGACATTGCTATTTCTTGGTGTCATATAAATTCCAAGCAGTAAATGAAACGGAAGATTTTTATTGTTAATTTTAGTTTGATGTAAGTCAAATGTTGAAGTATGGCGACTTCTTTCTGTGCTGCTGTTGTTGGTTTGATTGATTCATGTTTAGAAAAATTTTGTAAGGACCACGTTATGGGTAGTGAACTATAAATGACCTAACAGACAGTGAAGAGAGATATGCTATTATTATGTCATGCAGAATGGTCACCACAGTGTAAAGTATTAATAATGCATTGGGCTGTTGCCTAGCCATCAGTGATGCTGATGAGACTTTTTTGAAAGACCAAGACTTTTTCAAAAACAATATTAAGCATTTTTGTCTCGACCAAAACCAAGGCTTTTTTGGCCTTTTGTTTGTTGCACATTTTCAGCCATTGATTATATTTAATTACATATTTTTAACACTACGGTTTTTTGTTGTTATAATTTATGTAAAACAATCGTGCATATACAGTGTATTGCTGTAGCTAAGGTGGGCAGACCGTTCCACCTATATCCAAATTCCGAAGGCCAGCGTCTGACTTCCGGTCGTGGAAAGACAGTGAGTTACACACGCTATACTGACGCTACTATATAGAACTCTGCAATGAACGCTAGTATACGATACGGTAATAAAGTGAACGTCGGACATGGCTGCAGGCAGCAATTTTGCATTGAAAATTGCGGTCAAACCGCTGCAGACATGGTTGCTGACTGCTGAGACTGAGAGTAACTCGATCGTCGTCGCTGTATTCAACTGTACTAACTGCTATCGCCGACCCCTACGACATACTATTTAGCCACAATATATGCGTTACAGGCGAGCGACATATCGTACCAAAGGCTTTTTGCAAAAAAACTGTTCCAACTGGCTGCAAAGCAAACCTGATTCCATAAGTCGTCTTTACAACGTGTAAGCTTTTTTATCTATTCTATGTAAACATCGTTGTTATTTGTCAACATAAGCAATACAATGACAAAAGTTCATAATAAAATTGCTAATTACATACATTTAGCACGTAGAATGACGACATTGAGCGTGACATTAGAATGACTGAACAGACCTTTGCATCTCCATCGCCGTGCCCGGAGAGGGCAATCTACGGTTTTGTTTTGTATCTCTCTGCCTGGTTTTCTCTCAGTAAGTTGTCATGTCTTTGCAGATTTTGTATTAGATGCTATATTAGGTTTATTAGTTTATCCAGTGGAAATATGTAATTATGGTGGCATTGCATTAGTGATAAAGTTAGTGATAAATATGGCACAATAATATATCGGTTTCAGCAGTATATAAATACGATGTATTGTGCAAGTATTATGTTGAAACATAATTATTTCATGGCCATGACCAGTGGTATGTTATGCCAAAATGCGCATATAATATGCGTCATACGTGAGTGGAGTGAGATTATGGACATTTATAACACTCAAAACACTTTGGTAAGAGATAGGAGAACTACGTAGGTCATGAGATGAAATGATGATGATGATGATCGATGATGTGTGATATTATTGATGTTTTCAGTGATATACCTGATATGGGCATACATTCCTGATGATTGGCTGCATGCTGTTGGTCTTACTTACTGGCCACAGGAGTATGCAAACAGCTGTCTTGTTATTTGTTCGTTTGTTAGTAATTTTCGTGCAGTATATGTCAGGATTGTCGTCTCTGCGATGAAAAGTTTTCGTAAATTAACTTTTTTGAAAACATTTGGTAAAACATTTACATCAGTGTTTTAAATCATTGTAGAAGAAGCGCGCATGGCTTAAAATAGGAAGTGTTCGAGAGTTAAGCCAACAGAATGCTCTAGATGTGTTCTTCTGCAAATGTTTTAGTGATGGTTGTGTGAAATTTACTGCCAAAAAAATTTCTAATGATTTTCGAAAATGTATTCCTTGTTTTACTTGTAACAACAGCCTGATATATTGATTGTGAGCATATCCTGAACTACAATGTGATATGTTGCAGATACTGGGCAATTGCGGTTCCCACATATTTGTGTGTTGCACTGCTGTTCACTATCATTGTCTACGTTGCTTACAATTTCACTGTAACTCCACCTCTAGATTCCATCAGCACCATCACTGGTATTTTATTTCTTTCACATTAGCAACTGTATAGAATGACCAAAAAATTGCAAATTCATAGCTTTAAAAGCTTTTAAAACTTTACAATAACACGATGTAATTATTAATGGAACAAGAAACCAAAATTGAATTTAATTTGGTTGGATTTCTGGTGGGGTTTTCGGTGGGTTTGTGTCTTGCCCAATGAGACCCATAGGGTTTTTACACGGGAAAGCAGGAACTGTTCGTCCATTTGTCTGTCACACACGGGTGGATCAGTCAAAAATGGTGTAAGCTAGAATCACCAAATCTTCACTGTCAGCTGCCTGGAAGACTATAAGTAGTATATACTGGTGCTACATTAGACAAGCTCCATCGGGTATATTTTTGTTACCCAGCTTTAGCTACTTATTTACTTACTTGTTGGAGGCATGCGCGCTGCCGAGTTTGATATTCTACGCGTTCTATACGGGTTACAATCACAGTCACTCCCCACACTCGCAATGCCTCAGCCTACTGCATTCTCATGCATGAAATAAGTTTACTATGGATACCAAAACAGCGACCATTTTGTAAGCCTAATCCAGAAATAGGATCCCAGGATTACAAATTTCTCAATCCCGGATCCCGGGATTGAAAATTCGATCCCAGGATTGCAATCACTAAGTATAGGCTATACTACTACTATTGTTTCAGGATCCATAAAGCTTTTCCATAAATTCAAAAGGGGTCACCCTGAGCAAGGGTGCTAAATGAGAGGGGGTAGGGAAAATTTGCTATTTTTGGCCAATAAGTCGCTGTATCTCGGAAACGGTGCAAGATAGGGCCTAGATTACTATTAATTGCTAATAGGAAGTTGTACATGGGCTTTCGATTGCTACCGAGAGCAGTGACCTTAGGCGACCTTGAACATTAAAATAGGGGTTGTTATGAATTTTTTGGAAATTTTGGGCTGCGAGACACATTTCAAGAGCGAATTGTGCCTAATTCACTACAGATAGACCAAGACAAGCTGCATATGAAATATTCAGCATAGAACGTAGATTTCAACGGTCTAAGTCTCGACATTTTAGGTTCAAGGAAACCTGCGCAGAAGGGTATCAAAGAGCAGTACCACCTAAAAGTCGTTATTTTACCGTGAAAACTTTTGCAGATAGGCATGGATATGCTGCCTATCACAACAAACACTAGCAACGAGCTTTTTGTCTTATCAACATCGATGACTTTGAATGACCCTGAACTCCCAAAATAAGGAGTTTTATTGTTGTTTTTTTTTGCAATTTTCGGCTGCATCGTGCACTTGTGAATTGTGACGAAATGGCTGGAGATAGACTAAGCCAATTTGCGAACAGGAACTGCTATAGGCTTTCGTGCATCTCGTGAGCATTATCTCAAATTTCTTGTTGGGTATGTGCCTTGATGTCAGAATCCTGCTAGCAAATGGTGATAATTCTCGGTTGTGATTGCTGCATATTTGTTTAGATTCACACAGTCATTTTGAGCTGCGGGACCTGCAGACTTCAGCTTCAATTCCACCGATCTGTGATATTCCAATAAAAGAAATCAACAATCAACTGTACGGGAAAAAGTATGACACTGTCAATTCATAGATTAATAACAGACTTTTGACTGTTGCTTATGTTTTGTTTTCGGTTTCTGCATTGCTAGTATTTCAACCCACAGATCACAGTGTATAATATATTGTAATATATTGAACTGTTCAGCAAATGTACAGAGTGGGCCATAAAAAACTGTCCCCCTACATGTCAGCTAATTATGTCTTCCAAGAGTAATTTACATTTAAAGTGAATAACGCACGTTGAAATATAATCAATTCTGGGTAACATGTGCAAATTTCGTGCAAATATTTTCAATAATTTTGTAATGGGATGGAATAAATAAAAGCAACGCAACTCTACAGGAAACACAATGGGGAAAACAGTGTAACGTCATTTAATGTACGAGGATAAAGCGTCGATCAAACTCGTTCGCCAACAAAAGGGATGGGGCACTAAACGCATTTGTAAAGAGTTTCCTAACAAGAATTGGGCGGTCAGTTCTGTTACAGATCTGCGCAAAATTGCCAAGACGAACTCAATTTCTCGAAAGGTCGACAAAGGACGGAAGTGGACTGTCCGAACAGCACAGAATATCCAGTGTGTAGCGGAGCTGATATGCAGCTAGGAAGAAGGCAACCCTGGGTCCAGCAAAATTCTGAGAGAGATTCAGGAGGGCACATTTAACAGTTGTTTACTTGACTGTCTTGTTGTTGTATGAAGTTTTCGCTGTTTTACTTAGACATATAAGCAAGCACGTTATTCCATTTGTTTCACCATTGTGATATAATGCAGTTGGGGTGCTTTGATTCTGTCGTATTATTTTTAATAACATTTTGACATACTGATTAGGTTTTGATATCAATATGTGCAGAACAAACTAGCAATTTGTATGGTGTGTCATTTTGTCCATATAAACAAATGCAGTAGCATTTTAAGCAGAATAATATAGGGGACGGTTTTTTATGGCCCGCCCTGTATTTGTAGCAAGGATGCTGATTGTTGATATTAATTTATAATGCAATTTCAGTTTAGCCTATCATATATAGCTATGAATTTCTGATATACTGGAGTGAAAATTTCCTCAGCTTTTAGACATTTTTGTGTGTGTCATTCATTATTTGCATAAAATCCTGCACTGATGTATCTCTAAGGAACTATCCACTCACCTGTTCGATGCAAAAAAAATAGTTGTATTTTGAGGCTAATATGGACCCAGACAGATATTTTTAGCATTCACCAGGATCATTAACTGTGCTTTGCAGCTATCCCAGTCCATGCAGACTGAATTTTAACCTTTTTTACTATACAGTAAAAGTGTTCAGTTGTGCTTCTTTAACGTGGCTCCATCACAAGTGTACTGCACCTAGTCAATGATTGCTATTAAACTCCCTGATAACACTTTGTTTTCAGTTTATTTGCAATTTTCATAAACAATCAGAAACAATAAATTTAATGATATTACATGTACATTAAATCACAATTCATCTACCAAATCTCTGAATGTGATACTGAATCGGCAGCTTAATTTCCATCCATTAAAACAGTTCTTTCTCATTATTTTACATAGCTAAAGTAATTTCCTGTGGTTTATTGTACAAATGAGATTTTACACCAAGAATGTGCTGAAGATATCCAATATACTACACTGATGATAAAACAACATTAATATGTATATATGTATATATATGATATATACTGCACATACTAATATTATACTGACAAGATTCTGTACACCACCAGTGGCAATCAAATATTGAATAGGGTAAAAATCTGCAGGAAAAGTAACACAGGCATCAACAAAAATTGAATAGACCCAACGATTCCGTGCTGTTAACTTAAGGATTTCCCTGGGAGTAACAGGAGTTTCGTATTTGAGCAATTTTTAACAGCAATGTCACAATAGTCGGTTCGAATGCCAGAAATGCGTGAAAAGTTATAACTACAGAATATTTCAGTGATGTCCATGCAGATGAGCAGACGATTCACGACTGATCAAATACGACAAGTTACATGCAACGGTGATATCTAAGCTAAGCTAAGCTAAACACACCCCACTCACTAACAGCAGACCAGCAACAGCAGTATCACAAAACATTAACACATGCACAAATAGTGGGAGAATGATTGATATATCCAATAATTACAATGTCATGAGCGGCAGAAATGGCTCACAAGTGAGTCGGCAGAGTAAGGTGTCGATGGAAAGAAATAAGTGGCTCAAAACTGGTCAAAAGCTGGCATACTAAACAAACTTTTTGACCCATTCCACTAGTCCAACAAGAAATTTGAGCTAATGCTCGTGAGACGCGAGAAAGCCTATAGCAGTTCCAGTTCAGTAGTTTAGCTGAAAATTGGGGTGTTCACGCTAACTTAATATACAAATACCAAATTCTTCATCTGGATCGCATAGGCCTAACGATAGTTCTGTGGCGCAACCTTGTGAATGATATGGACTTGTGTCGCAGACCGAAATCACCAATAAATCCATAAAACCCCCTATTTTGGCACTCACGGTCATTCAAGGTCACTGAATTCGGCGCCAATCAACAGCCAGTGTACGACTTCCTATTAGTGATTAATAGTAACCTAGGCCCTATCTCACACCGTTACTGAGATACAGCAACTTATTGGCCAAAAATCGCTAATTCTGCCCACCCCCCTCTCATTTAGCGCCCTCGTTCGTGGCTACTGCCTTTGAATTTATGGAAAAGCTTTATGGTTCCTGAAACTAGGGTCTTCAGGCAGCCGAGGGTGAAGATTTGGTGATCCTATGTTGCACCGTTTTTGACTGATCCACCCGTGTGACAGACGGACGGACAGAATTGCGATGGCTAAGATGCGCTGAAAGCAGTAGCTGTTTTCGCATGTAAAAAGTGGATAGGCCATGCTCAAATAAACAGGTTGAAACAGTGACCAATCAGTCACATAAAATCGTCAAGTTGCAACAATTATTTGTTGCCAATTTCAACACTCACTGCTGCCTACTTTGAAACAACTGTTTGTGGATAGATGTCACTGCAATAAAAAGTTTTTTACAAACATGGGAAAGCTGGTAGGACGCCTAAAATCAGTCAAATCTGAAGAACCAAGATGAGAGATCCTAAAACTAGTCATATCTATGACAAATTGTTCACCACAACGAGGTCTAGCCATGAACAATTGTTTCGACAAAGACAGTAGCAGTTACAGAAATGTAAAAAAAAAATCACAAAAAAAGGTTGTAATTTGACGAATCTACATAACGTATTAGTCACTGTTTCAACCCATGACTCAAGAGCTTCCGCCGCTGGTAAGCAGATTCTATGCAAGATTGTCAGAAAAGATTAATGTATGATAAAAAGGAAGAGAATCAACGAACAGCGATAACTGCATCTGTTGTGTTAGAAAATCCGATGTAGAATGACAAAAATGAATAAGTAAGTAGGAGTGAGTGCAGTGCAATGCAATAACTGGCCGAAAGTTACACTGAAGCTCCGTGCCCTGTACACAGCAACACTGCCTGGCAGCACAATGAATTGATGTAGCCGAAAATCGAACTTACAGAACGCAACTCACATGAACTTCAACGAATAAAACTGCTCAGCTGGAAAATGACCGTCAACATATTAAATGCAACTTGCTTCGGCGAACAGGAAAGAAATGACAATCCAATGATGTCCAACCGATTGTTAAAATACACATATGTTCTACTAAACAACATTGAATTATACAATGGTACTATCCTGTACTTCAGCGATTCAGACATAATGAATAACTATTCACTTAGCCGGAATTAGTCCGAAAAGCATATCGATTTACATACTTCGCTGGTCCGGTTAAAACAACAACTAACTCAGTTGATAAAAGAAATTGAAACCAGTGTGCATCGCACAACATAATATTGAAGTGTGAGAGAGACCAGAAGGAAGGATGACTAATACGACACCTACAAGCACAAAGCAGACCACAGCACTCACTCCAGCAATGATACGATGTCGTTATAGCTAGCAATACACATATCGGCCGAACACAGCTCTATGATCGGCAAAATTTATGTAAAGCACAGACATAAAATACGTATCTTCTTGAAGCATTTAACATTTATTTTTCCCTATAGATTCTTTAACAAATATGATGGCAATAAAAGCATGTGTACCTATAAAAATTCTAACAAGGAAGTACTCAATGTCAATGACTAATAGATGACACAAACTGTATAAAGATGTCAATAACATGCACTTTTCTTTACGAACTATATACATGGGGTTATTTTGTAAAAATATTTTAATATTAAAGTTCCATTATTCTGCATATTTTAGTAAATGCACTTCCGCATTATATTTTAATCTAAAATTTTTTATTCATTTATTCTAAAATCTATTATTTAAGTGTATTTTACATCCGTAGCATAGAGAGAACTATCACACACGAGATGACACACTGTCAGACCAGACACAGCAGAGAAACATGAATGATATAACTGTACGACGGACGCGCGACAACATCGACAATGGTGTTAGTTCACTGTGGAATCTCATGCACGGGAAAACTGCTCTGCACAAATTCTACAAGTTCTCTACACCATCTGACTGTTGCACCGGCTCGGCTCAGCTCAGTAAGACACAGTGGAGCTGTCCCACTCAAGGTCATGGTTCTTGGCTTTTCCGCCATTCTCCAGTGAGTCGGCATCCTCATCCATGATCTCCTGGTCCGAGCTGTCTGGTCCGTCGTCGTCATGGAAGCTGCCGATCTCATCGTCAGAATCAGCATCCGAGTCGACAGTCGCCTGCAGAACGTTCAGCTCCGACTCATCGTAAGCAGTCTGCAAAAAATACAACAGTAGCACATAAAAATCTGTGTATTTACTTTCACAAGTTCCACAGCAGACACCGAAGTATCTGGATAAATTGTGTGAATTGTGGAAAGATAATCTAAGACTAACATACCTCATTAGCTTAGTTGGGTTTAACCCTTGCCAGCTCAAGGTGCCAAAGAAGGGATAAGCTCTGATGCATTGGAACTTATCTTCACAAATTCTACAGCAGATTAAAGGATCTAAATAGTTTGTGTGAACTGTAAAGATCAGCTTAGTTGAGCTCAACCTTTTGGTCCTTTGCCAGCTTAAAGCACCACAGAAAGGGAATGAGCTCTCACACAATGGACCTTGCTTTCTATGCATAATCTTCTTCTGTCACTCAGCAACCCAGCCTGACTGGCAGTAACTGTCTAATACCAGTGTATTATAAATGTCTGTCTACATTATCTATCTCTATCTCTATCTACTGTAAGCACCTCATGATCCAATGGGTTGACAGTAATGTTGAGTGCCGAGTTGTCCCACTCCATCTCCTGCCTCTCTTCCATGTTCACTTCCACGGTCCGCTTCTGAGTCGAGCGGATGCGAGCGACTCCAAGGATGATCAGGAAAACCAGGAATCCGATGCAGACCACGGCAATCACTGCGATGCCCGTGCCTGCCGCACACAAGCATTAGAGATCTTTTTGAGTATGTGCTATATAAATTTACACTTTACTTACTTACTTACTTACTTACTAAAAGGGTAAAGGAAGTGCAGAGCTCTTCATAGGAAACCCACCTCAAAGCTACAGAGCATCATCACCCGTCACACGTAAACACACCTGTCACCTGACACAGATGAATGAGTCCCACGTTAACCGCATTAAGACAGGCTGCTACTCACTCACCTGTAGGGATGGAATGCTGAGTTGACCTTGGTGTTGGTTATAAACTGAGATGGTTTGCCTGTTACCCATCCAATTAGTAACCACGTTAACCAGTAGTCAAACTCATGACCTATAAAAGTCCAGCATCATATCGTTACACCACCAGTCACTGCTGTTACTGCTATCACTTTGTAAGTGGCACAATTTCAATATAATTTTTATGTGGCAGTCATAACAAGCCACAGTACAAGTCTTGCATGTTGTCCATCTATCTCTCTGTCTATTCTATACGACCTCCTAACTTGAAAATTAAAAACATACACCGTGTCCCAAAAAAAAACTAAGCAGATTTGTTTTTGTCAGAACTGCGTCAAATTTCAACTTTTTTGATAATATTTGGCAGAAAGATGGCAAATGATCCAAATATATGCAAGGTGCACTCATTTTCCACCTCACCTAATTTGCGTCATCACCTTACCAAGTTAAACGCAAATGTTCCAAATTGCTACATAATGCCAAATGTTGTTATCTGCAATAAACTCTTAAAGACTTAATTAGCGCACAATAAACAAAAGGTGCTTTATTTAGCAAAATTATAAGTTCCTATAAAATTATAAGTTCCTATAACACTTGTGTTCAAAGTTGTCAGAACTTGTGCTCGAAGTGTGCCCCACGTGCACGGACACAAGCGCTCAGACGACAGCGCCACTGGCTGATCGCGGCATCAATGATCGACTGGTCTAACTGCGCCCACTCGTTGACGAGACGCGTTTTGAGTTCATCGATGTCAGCAATTTTGGAGCGATAAACTTTATAAATTTATAATTTTGCTAAATAAAGCACCTTTTGTTTATTG
>Ga0056128_1001443_pt1 | contig 26502 bp, 14 predicted proteins | sample WorMetLIZISLAND2_FD_71113 | JGI IMG/M metagenome (GOLD analysis project Ga0056128, IMG submission 71113) | Marine gutless worms symbiont microbial communities from Max Planck institute for Marine Microbiology, Germany - Olavius geniculatus... ... | reverse complement strand
GTTTGGTTACACTGCTCAGATTATGTCTTTTAATGATATTGCGAAATCTTGCTCACGTGATCTTTTTCACAGTATTACGAAATCTGGTCACTGTCTTCATGAACTGTTGTCATGTTACGCCGAGCGTCCAGACAGATTACACCCTCGTGGACATGATTATGTGTTGCCTGTTTGTAGTAAAAAATTGCATAAACAGTCTTTTTTAGTTAGATCACTTTTTGACTGTGTCCAATTATTTTATGCTATGTTACCTTGTCTAAATTACATTTCTCTTCTGTTTTGCTATTGCATTATGTGCGTTTGTCACATATTTTATTAAATACTGTGTTACTGTGTTATATGTGCGGACATGTTGTGGCGCTTTGCATTGTAGTCTCAGCACTATTTTTTATGCGTTCCACTGCCGACTGAGTTTTTTAACACAAATAAGTCAACAGCTCAGGCTTACGACAATGAGAAGAATCTGCGAAGAATTCGACTGATGTACGTTGTGTCTCAAAAAAATATTCCCCACATTTTCGACTGTAACTTGAAAACTAATTAACAGATTTTAATAGTTTTTGGTACAGACATTTCCGACACAACTTACAACTTCAGTTTTTTTTACTTCACCCAGTATATGCATATTTCCAACATCAACCCAAGTAAATTTTATATCGTCCCGAAAAATATCTGGCTACGCTCCTGGCGTTGATGCGCATACAAAAACATTTTGTTATATTTGCACGCAAAATATCTGCACGCGATTGGTCGATATGGCGTCACGTGACGTTAACACTGTTGCCAGCACACTGTTGCCTGCGCACTGTTGCCCGGGCAACATGTCGTCGCTGTAAGATACAACTGTCGTAACTGAGTTTTTCCAAATTTTACAGGAGAGCGAAAAAACGTATTTGAATCAATTTGGTATCGATTACAGCTGTAATATTTATACCACTGGCAAGCAGATCTAATAGCAAGTATGCTGGTATAAATATTTTTATGTTTCAGTTAATACAAATTAAAACATTTGACAAAAATCATGTTACGATACCTGTATTCTCAATTTTGGCGTCAATATCGCGGTTCTTTTTACAGCATTATGTCGTAAAACGCACATACGACAATTGTATCCGAACAGTCACTGCCAATTTTGAGCTCTGTAGAAGTTATAAGTGATGTTATTCGATTTACAACAGTTGTATTCTACAATTTAGCAGGCATTTTATTTTACGGTTTTTTTGTATTCTAATTACTTAAATGAAAAATAATGAACGCTAAAGTGTAAAAATCGCACCATCAGATGCGGGACAACGTACACGATGATTCATATGGTAGCCTATAAAAAGTCATTTTTGATAAAAAAAAATCGAGTTACGACAGTTGTATCCTACAGCGACGATGTAAGTCGTCACAGCTTTTTCGTAATTGTTTACTTATTGACTTGTAAAATTGTTTGATTTTGAAATATAACAAAACAAAATGGCCTGCCGATCGTCATTGAAATATTTTTCCCAGTTCGTAGAATGTTTCCCGAGATCGACGATCGTGGGCAACATATGACGAACTTCGGGTCAAAAATTTCTAATGATGATCTCGATGCCAGTCACTATTAGTATAATGTTTTCGTTGCACAGAAAAATGAGGGCGTTTGTGTCACAATGCGCGTGGTATGTGCAGGCTGGACCTGGGCGGCCAGTGCCAGGATTAATTCTGGACGACTTTAAACGATCAACGACATTGATGAACAGTCGTCCTGACACATAGGCTAATGGCGTCGAGTACAGGGGGCACTGGTACACGCGACAGACGACGACGAAGCCTTCTACCTTCCGCGCTGCGACAAGCCCGCAACACAAACCGTCAACATCATCATCATCACCAGCAGCAGCAGCAGATGCTGTTGCCTCAGCAGCAGAGATCTACCTCGTCAGAACCTTCGGCGTCGAATCGGCGGTCAATCTCAAGGCGACGGTCAGTAAACAATCTAATATCGTCGTATTGTCGTATACCTTTTTTCCTTTTAAATTTTTGGCTGTCAAAAACATGGGCGGCGCCAGAAGGGGGCAGATGGAGCAGGAAAAATGTTCATGGTGATAAAGTGCCCAGAGCACTTTATCATGCCAAGATGTGAATTACTAAACGTCCTTTTAGCTAGAAAACACAGATATTTGTTTCTTTTGCGTTTCCAAATATTATAAAGCAGGCAAATTTGCGGCTTCCATTGCACGTCCAAAAGCTAAAAGTGTTTCAGCTTCAGGACGGCTTCGCCCCCCCCCTGACCAGAGGCTCTGCCCATAGACACCGCTACATTTTTTATGCACACAACAACTGAATAAAGTCGACATTTAGCCTACACAAAAAATTATTGCCTTCTGTGCCCTGGCCCTTGCTCCCCCGCACCCGCTGCCCCCTTTAGCTTCAGATTCCTAGCGCCGCGCATGGTCAAAATTTATTGTCGGAAAATGTTTTTGAGCATAAATTTGCCTACAAACGTGCACAATCTTGGGTTATGACCTTCCCATTTTGCCCAAATTTAAAAACGAAATTGAAATTTTGAGCACCCGCTGTCTTCTTTGTCGGATATTTGCAGTGTCTGTTGCGAATTTTTAAATTCCTGTTCCGCCTTCTTCTTCCCAAGACGCCGCTAGAGCGATTAACTATAAAAGAAATATGTCTTCTTCTTAAACCATATTTTATTAAAGATTTCCAGTAGTATTTTTATCTTCCTTGAATTTCAATATGCAATTCATATTGTACATTGTTGTTTTACATAAAGTAAGCCTAGTTGATTTGGCTGAAAAATCAATGAACGCCAATTAGGCTACGCATCGATTTCAACCGCCGAAAATTGGATGCCGTTGACTTGGCGAATGAGTAGCCATTGATAATAACCAACTGGCTTAATTGAACCAGATATCAAGCAAAATCTATATAAATATTTTGAGAAATCACGCGATATTTAGTCCATTGTACCTTTGTCGTCGTATTAGTCTTACCTGTATTTTGCTATTGGTCGATTGGACCCAAACTTCGCTCCGCAAGATCTCGATTGACATGTCAAATTCCTGTATAAATTTGGTCGTGTGCTGCTTTCGATATTCTTTGACGCTGTACAGTTACTGAAACCAATGGGAGTCTGGTAGACCTAACGACTAACTGTGACCTTGAAAAGTTTTTCGTTCCACTCACAGTTAAATAACAACTTAAAAATATGGCGTGTGTTTTGTGTTAAGCAGGTTAACAGTGAAAATAGCCTACTATGAACGTGGACCTTGGGAAACAAGTCTGTCTTTTATAATAAGAAGTGATTTTCGCGATTGCTACGATATCGTGCGTCAGTGATGTGAGAACCATGTGTGAACGGCTTATTAAAGCTTCGTTCTTTAGTCTGTAGTTGTCAGTAGCCTATTAGTTCGACGTCAATTAACATCAGCTGCAAGCTTGACGGATTAATTACAGCTGAAGTCACGCTTAGCTTTTAATTTCGTCGCAAATAAGTTTTTGAAAACTCAGTAAAAGTTAAATGAAAAAAAACGTTGCCCTCTTATTACTTGACTTGGTTTAAGTACGACACCGCACTGTCTGGAGTGGTATAAGCTCATATTGCGTACCCCCCGCTAACTACATGTACTTCAGCAGTAGGGGCTTACGGTAATACTAATTTATCGCACAGCATGTATGACGCGTGTGTATCATCGTAGTAACGCATCTCGCTCGTCGATGCCGTTTTCTCAATCGCACTTCACTGATGATGATGATGATGACGAGAAATTGACCGGTGAAGAACTGATGCCTCTACAGCGGGTCGGCGTCGCCGTGCTCGGCGCTCGAGGTGTCGGCAAAACTTCGCTCGTCTCGCAGTTCGTCTACCACGATCTACAGCCGCCCGATCTCAACCACCGCACCAGGTAAGCTTATTTAGCCGACCGTACTTAGATAACGGTCGAGCTATTGGCATGGTTGTCGTCTGTTCGTCTGTAACGGGTGTACCCTGGCTAACGGGTAAATCGTAAGAGAAAACTTTTTACGCGAATAATTAGCCATGTGCGTTTAACTCGGGCGTGCAAAATTTCAGCCGTTCAATGCAAGGGGAACATTTTCAAATTGTGGGTTAAATGGAAGGGGGTAGAAAATGTGTTTTTTGGTCATATCTCGAAAAAGGTGAGAGATAGGGCCAAGGTAGTAACCTTCATAGTAATTAATCACTAATAGGAAGTAGCATACGCCCTTTCAGATAAAATGAAAATTATCGATCTGGGATGATTTTAAAAGTCATTAACAACCAGTACCGTCGGCTATCCTAGCGTCAACTGGGCTTTTTGTTCTAAGCACATTTCTGTACTAGATACTGCTAAAGTGGATAAGCGAGTACGCAGTATACCACTCCAGACAGTGCAGTATCTAGTACGCCGTCGTTTGCTTTATGATGCACGAATGCAGCTGAAATTTTATGAAAACAATGCCAGTGCGAGCTGAGCGCGGTTTAAATTTTCGTGCGGCACTTTTGTTCTAATAGGCCCGCAATACGCGCAGCGGCATCTTGCGTTGTGAAAAAAACTTGTCGAAACAGAAAGTTGTAATTTTTCGACAGACGACTGCAAATTTCCGACGGAGAGGATTATGGCCCAACTTACAGGTGCTAAAAATGTTAAATTGTGCCCGTTAATTGTCAGTTTTCAACCCAACAATTCGCATTTTCGGACGAATATTTTTCACCAAAAAGACAACATTTAGCCTACTAAAAATTTTCCGACAACCCAAAATTTAAAGCGAGCTGCTACGACACCACAAAATACCCCTTTGGCTATTGGTGCGTCAGTTCGAACAAAAAAATCGGTGCGACAGTTTCCCCGTCTGAGTGAGATTAAGTATGGTACAGTACTGTTTAGAGTGGTATAATTTTGTACTGCGTACTGGCTTACCCACTAGGGCCACTACAGCAGTGCTGTAAACAACACGTAAACCATCCGTCATTTTCTGAATAATTAATTGGTTGATTGGTATGATCGTTATTAGCAGGGGCCAACTCAGCCTCCTACCCTCCGTGGGATGGAAAATGCGTAGGAGCTTACGGGTTACGGGATGAAGGCTTAGTGTGGCTGATTGGGGCGGTGGTATGTCTGCTAGCTGCAAACCGCAATTCCAGTCGTTCGCTGACGCGGGCAATGGATGACCGCATAGTGCGCTGCGGTATCACTAGCTCATGCCAATCAGCTGCCACTTCCGAGATTGTAAAGCGCTTAGAGGGTCTTGAGTCTGTCTCATGTAAGAAGCGCTATAGCAAGCACGTATCGAACTTTACCTTTTTGCATTTTAGGGGTCATCATCAGCAGGCATCATCTCGTCGCCAGCGCTACCATCACGTGCCAGTCGTAGTGGACAACCGGCTCTATGACCTCCAGCTGGCAGACTGTCCGACCATCAGTCATTTTCCCGCCACTTCGCTACAGGAGTGGGCCGAGTACCGCGGATACGGACTGCGTCAGGCCGCCGCTTACATCCTGGTCTGTTTACACGTTTAAATTTTATATTACTTTTCATTGAAAACCAATTTCAGAGCTACGAAGCTTCACCTGCCGTACGGGATCACGTCAGTACTCGATTGACCTACCTCTGAGGGACAGAAGGCTGAGTTGACCTTGGTGTTGGTTATATACCAGTATATTTCACTTGTCCGCAGACAGTCATTCATAGCGACCCGTCCGAGGGTTGAACCAGCGACCTCGCAATCGTAAGTCCAACATCATACCGTTACCCTTCCAAGCCACTGACAATGTCATGCTACTTTCACAGTTTGGTATAATTATAAAACAGTTTCTTACAATTGTCAAAACTTTGGAACCCTTTCAACGCAAGCATCGGGGTTTTTGTTTCGTTTGGTTTCTTTGTGACAACGTATTCAGTTTGGTTCGAGTTTTACGCGTAATGTTTGCTCTGGAGTTCTAGTTCAGTTTGAGTTTGGTCTGAGATTCCCTTTTTTAGCACTTTTCAAGTTTAGCCTACCTCAGACCCACCGCGGTTTAACACGGTAGGCTACACTCAATGTAGTTGTTTTCAGATTAATCGGTGATTAAACCTAAACAAATTGTGTTTTGGTTGCCGTTGGTCTTTAAAACACATTGCATCCCAAAAATTTTTGACTTGCAAAAAAAATTTTGCAGTTTTTAGTTCGTTTTTTTTTCGATTTTTCTGAAACAAAATAACCGATTGCATCTAGTCTGTTATGCTGCCGTATCTTCGCTTCAATTTTTATGATTTAGTATGCCAACTTTTTATGAATTGTTCTGTAATATTTGATCGCATGCTATAATATGAAAATTTAAAAATTTTTTTAAAGTTTTACCCCGTCTTCCCTTTTTTCGCCGGCTACAACCGAAAACACAAGAACGTTTTAGGCGTTACTGCGTTTTTGTCACTATCCAGCGGTATATTTTAACTTTGAACTCTATAATGCACCCATGGTCATTTATCGTGTAAAGGGGGCACTAGAAAATTTTTAATGTGATTTGAATATGATATGATATGATCATGCATACAGGTGTACGATATGAGTGACACTGAGAGCTTTTCCTATGTGCGATTCATGCGGGAACAGATACTGACCCATCGCGGGGCGCATTCCCAGCACGACTTACCGCCCATCATTGTCGCCGCCAACAAAGCAGACCTGCAGGCCAGTATTAGTTTTCTGACGCAATAATGTACAGCATGTCTAAAAATCAACGTACGACTTGAATTTTTTAAATAACTCCGAAAAACTTTGGCCAATTTTGATAATTTTTGGCACGCAATATCATGCAGAAAATTGACTTAAGTGACTGTAGTTTTGCCCACCTCACCTTAATACTATTGCTGCGCTACCTCGTGAACTGCAGAAGTCGTGGTTTGGTCAATGTTTTACGGAGTTATACAAAAGATAACACCGGCACAGTATTTCTGAAACACGATGTATAAATTTGTGTAAGTTTATTCGCCAATCAAGTCAACATACAAAGACAGATAAAGAGACAAGCAGAAAAAGACAAACGCAAACAAACCTACTATTGAACGGTTAAAAAGTCCAGGTCATAACCACACAAATCAGAGCAACAAACAGACAGATAACAAAATGACAGACGTAATTAAGATTAAACAAGAAAGCCCAGCTGTCGCTAGGGAAGACGCGCTACAGCGTAACAGTTTTTGTTGCAGTACTGACCAGTACATATGGCGGGGCCAAAATACTAAAGCAGGACGCCTACTAGACTACTACCCTGACCTTTAAGGTCATCCAAGGTCGATGAATTTCATCTTATCCGAAAGTACGTACCGACCTTCAAAGTCATTCAAGGTCAATAATTTTTTTATGTAATCTTAAAATGTCACTTTTTTATTAATGATAATAGTAACTTTGGTCCTATTTTTACCGTTTCTGAGATATGGCCAGTTTTATGTTAAAAACGCACATTTTTATACACCCTTCTGTCCAACCTCAATTTTGAAAATGTTTCCCTAGCATTAAATCGCTGAAAATTTGTACACCTAGATTTAAGACACATTGCTGATTATTCGTGCAAAAAAATTTTTTCTCACAATCTAACGCTTAGCCACAATACATTTGTTACGGACAGATGGAAGATGGACAGACGACAATCGTGCCATAGACGCCTACAGCATAGCTGTAGCGCGTCAAAAATTAAACACTAACGTCCTATCAGTAAACATCAGACACCACTGACAGCCAAGCCAAATTTGTCAATAACTGCGGAACAAATAACGCTTAATAAGCACAAGACAGCACTAACAGAGTATTTAAGACACAACTTTATAAATTCTTGTGAATGTCTACACAACATACGTGCAAATAAGATTTTACCACAAACGTCTATCTTCCTTGAACGCTGAATTAAGTTTCCTATCCCCAATTTTTTCCCGTTTTTTCTTTTCCGAGTGTCCGCACTCTTTAGCGTTTCTTTTTCCGTGAGCCTTTCTCTTAAGGTGCGTTCTCACGTCAAACGCCATACGGCGCGTGACGCGCGTCAAACGCGTTAACTCAACGGGCTTTCCAATAAAAGCAAGAAGCGTGACGCACGTTGATGCGCACAGTGAGAACGCACCTTTAAATATCAACCAGCCTGGCGAGCGCTGTATGTGTTTAGTTTTTACGCGCGAAAGCAGCTACTGCTTTCAGCGCGTTTTAGCCATCGCAATTTTGTCCGTCTGTCCGTCCGTCTGTCTGTCTGTCCGTCTGTCACACGGGTAGATCGGTCAAAAACAGTGCAAGCTAGGATCACCAAATTTTCACCTTCGGGTGCCTGGAAGATCTAGTTTCAGAAACCGTAAAGCTTTTTCATAAATTCGAAGGGAGTCACCCCGAACGAGGGCGCTATATGAGAGGGGGTGGGCAAAATTTGCGATTTTTGGCCAATAAGTCTCTGTATCTCAGAAACGATGCGAAATAAGGTCTAGGTTACTATTAGTCACTGATAAGAAGTCGTACACTTCCGCTCGATTAACGCCGAATTCAGTGACCTTGAATGACCTTGAACACCAAAATAGGGGGTTTTATGGATTTTTTGGCGATTTCGGGCTGCGACACAAGTCTACATTATTCACAAGGTAACGCCACGCTACTATCGTTATACGATCCAGATAGAGAACTTGGTATTTGTATATTAACTTAGCGTGAACAGGAACTGCTATAGGCTTTTACGCGTCTCGTGAGCATTAGCTCAAATTTCATGTTATAACTGTGACAGCCACCGTCAATTTTTTGAACACCCTGAGCCATGCTGGGAAAATAATGAAAAATGGGAACGTTAGTGTGGGGGTAAGAGAGAATGGAAATTGGGAACCAAATTCCGCTTGCCTCTAATTATTGGAATAGCAGTAGCCCGCTGATGACATAACACCGGTGCAGTTGCCGGAAATTCCGACGAAGTGTCGGTATTTGTAGCACGTGTCGCGATAGGTGTGTCCCGAGCACGTGTTGTAATAGCAGAAATTGTCGCGCGTAAACCCACTGCATTTACCCCACCTACCGACGTATTCCCTGTACTTGAAGCACGAACCATCGTAGTCATATTCGGGACAGATGTAATAGCAGAAGCCGACCGGCGATTTTTTACCGACGCCCTCGATACACGCACCCGTAGCTCCGACATACTGTCGGTGCTTATAACAGGATCCCGAAAACACGTGCTCGCGACGAAAGCACGTGTTGCGGTAACAGTAGGCGTCCGGCGACCTTGTGCCCAGTACGCATTCCCCCAAACGTCCCACGTAGGTCTTGTAATTATAGCAGACGTCGGAATACACGAAGGTCGGGCAGTAGTTGGAGTAGCAGAAACCGTCGGATCCCACAGCCCCGCGCGTACCTATCTCCATACACGATCCCGTCTGTCCGACAAACATTCGATATCTGTAGCAGCCTCCGGACTGCTCGTAGTTATAGGGGCACGTATCGGAGTAACAGTAGCCCTCCGGCGATTTCACCCCTTCGTCGCAAGATACTCCCGAACTAGTTCCAACGTAGATTCGGTATTTGTAGCACCTGTCCTGATAGCGGCGGTATCTGCAGGGATTGCTGACGATAGCTACCACGGTGATCAGGGTTATAACGCTGCCTATGATGCCTGTGATTGACAGACCAATTGAGATGCAGCCGAGTTTTCTCTTTTGCTCTGGGTCGGACACCGCTTTCTTGCCCGCCATAACTGCAGCATACACAGCCAGGGCGATTTTTGGGGAGTAAAAAGTGTGACTTCTAAGGGCATTTTAAGTGAAGGCCGCATACCTGATTTTTAAACACCGTTTGAACATGCTGGATCGGATCATCCGGGTTCACAAACCGAATTTTTAGTTTCTGACTTTCTAATTTGCATAAGCAAGATGGCGGCCAAATTTTCACTTTTGCGCGTTGTCTTCGATAAATCATCTATAATTAAACGTATACAAACATTCCGTTGCGCTACTTGATCGCAGCGCCGTTCAGTGACTTGATGGCGTAACGGTGAAGTGTCGGACTTGCGATAGTCAGGTCGCGGGTTGGACTTCCTTTCGGGTCGCTATCAAGTGGTTACTACTCGGTCTACGGTCAGTTAAACCATTTCAGCATACAACCGAAACCAAAGTCAACTCAGTCTTCCATCCCTGAGGAGTAAGTAATTCGAGTTCCACCGTCCTGTCTGGTTAACATTAAGGCAGGGCGCGTTCATTCGTGTCGGGTGGTAAATAAAACTGTGTGATCCCATATGGCAGGTGGCGCTCCACATCTTTGCTATAGGTTTTTCATGAAGAGGTAATACACGATCTTTAACCTGTTATATGGGATTTCTTAAAATTAGCATCTTAACGGACTCTGACAGAAAGTGTCAACGCACGTTGTCGTCTCAGTGATAAAATAAGAAAAATAACGCTCAATACTTGAAAATTCATTCAGCTTACGTTTTACGTTCGATGTAGCTACTATTAAGTTGTCAACAAGAAAGAAAGCAATACGAGAGTTTAATATAATATTAAACCTTTAGCCGGGATTAAGTAAATAAGTATCTGTCTACAGGAATCGCAATAATAAACAAAAGAATCTACAATATTCGTTACACGACTTAACACCAGTACACGCAAAATGTTGAGTTTAATATTGTTCTGTTTCTGGACATCCAAATCACTTAATTAGGCCTATACCGATGTCAGTCTGTAAGTTGAGTTATAACCCGTTTACACGATCGAGCAAACATCGAGCTGGCTCGTCCATCTAACCTATAGCAGCTTGTCTAGCCAGCTTGATCGTGTAAGCGGGGTATTAGAGGTAATCGGCTCACCTGCCACAATAAAAGCCGGCAGCCCAAGCAGCGGGTTGAGACATACGGTTAATAAGAGCATGATGCCTGAAAAACACTCGAAATTTTGACGTCTGAACGACTGCCGCCTTCTGACAACCTGTTAAAAACAACCACAGTATTAACTTACCCATAGCATTGTTGTGCGACAGTGGTCTGAATATAGTGAATTGGTATTTTTTTTGTTTTGGGAAGTCTTCTCTTCTTTCCCCTTACCTCCCCAAAGTATAGGCTTTTTACGCGCGAAAGCAGAATGTTTCGCGCGTCTTAGCCATCGTCTCGGCGTCTGTCTGTCCATCCGTCTGTCCGTCTGTCACACTCGTGATCTGTATCAAAACGGTGCAAGCTTGGATCACGAAATCTTTACTGTGGGCTGTCCCAAGGTCACTAGTTAAATCAAACTATGGAGCCTGGGGAACGCTGCTACACCCAGGAAACCGCATCTGGTGACACAAAGTTTTTATTTTTTTTTATTTTTAGATGTCCAAAGCGAGAGGCTACGCTTTTAATTTTTTTGCAGGCCTATTTTGGGTAACGCTACTGTGTCACCGTTTTCTTTTGTGCCGATATTATTTGCGGGAAAAACGTTCCCTCTAAAAATATTTTGGAAAGCTCCTCGTTCTCCCCTGATAAGCGTTAAGCTGCAGCCTACGTCTCTTGCCGGTCCGTCTGTCCGTCCTTGTCGTTACTTTCTTTTTCGTCTTTTTTCGGCGTCTTTTTTCGCCCGCAAAGACCGGTTTTTCTCATATACAAATCTTTATTCGCCGAGATTACAGCATTTTAAACACCCAAAACAACAATGAAAAACAACGGACTGCACCAGGAACAGCGTAACCAAAAACACAAATCATTTGCAAATTTCCTTCACGCAACAAAAAAGCTGTAGCGGTTGCATACTATTCAGTTAAGGAGAAAATGGTTTACATTGCTGTGCAAACTTATACGTCGTCGGCTGAGAATAGCATCGACAATTTTATTACCTGTGTTTGTTGATACGGTTGCCGTGGTAACGCTGACGCTGTATCCATGGATGCCGGGTGTACAGCTGCAACTGCAGGTTCAACCGTTGGCTGCGGCGCCGTTGCAGGAACTGACTGCTTAGGGTCTGGTTCTGGTGTACTGCGTTCTGGGTTAGGTTTCCTGGGGTATTCGGTCATTGCTAACACTACAACGTCGTCATAAGAAGGCGCTGGCTGGTCCATATGTTCTGATTTCAGCTTGATTCCTCTGTCAGCCTAAACAGACAGCAGACAGCACAAGCTGAACACAACTGCAGCGCGGCGCTGTAATTCACGTACGTGATTCAGACAAAAAATCTGAGCTAATGCTCATGAGACGCGCGAAAGCTGTTCCGGCTTATCTCCATCCATTGCGTCGCACTTCACTCTTCTGCAGTCAGAATCGCACAAAATCACTAAAATTCTCCATTTTCTAGGTTCAAGGTCATGCAAGGTCATCGATGTTAATACCATTAAGAAGCACGACACCATTGCTTGTTATGATAATATAGCCAAATTTTGCCAAAAAACCAGGCCATTCAACGCCATCTTACCTTAAGTTACCGCTAAGATAGGGTATCCGCAACTTTAAACCTTCGTATAAAGTCTAAGTTCCATTTTTATAAATTCTAACACCTATTAGGGCTATACTAAAAATACCCAATCCTTTCCTCTTTGAGGCTCTTTCAGTAGCCGTCAACATCGTAGTAATCGGCGCGGTTGTTATAAGATATAGCCAAAAAGGAACCCTAACTTTTTTATCCCCTTTTCTATAACTAGGTCTACAGCGAGTCTCCCAATTACGTAAAGGTGCCCCGTATAACGATCGCAGATGATCGATCTCATATTTTTCATTAAGTTTCCATAAAACATTAGGACATCCCAAAAATTTCTATTTGCTGCATTAACGAATGCGATATTTGGTATTTCTAGCCGTTTGTTCTAATTCACGTACTTTGTCGAAATGTGCGATATTCGTCCGACGTCGTGTACGGGGGCCACACCCTTTTTTGACCTACTTAGTCAAAATTCACATTTTCCACTAAGTATGGATATGCGAGTCCGGTACCGTTAGAAAGTGCACTGGATAAAGATTTCAGCTGTTCAAACCGTTTTCAAATCCGTTCAGTATTTTAGCTAAAAATTGGGGTGTTCACGCTAAGATAATATACAAATACCGAAATCTCCAATCTAGATCGCATAACGAGTTAGTTGTGTAGCGTTATCTTGCGAATAGAGTTACGCTTACGCCGGGTGTACGAGTTAGGCTTGTGTTTGCTCATATTTCGATCTTTCGTTCGGGGGACCTCCTCACCCAGCGGCATGAAATTTTGTCACGAAATACTAGAGACATAAAGCGATCATATGGTGAAAACCCGAAGTCTCTATCTCACCTGATCTTAGAACGGTATCGGGTCGTGACACCAGGACGGACGGACAGACAGACGGACAGACAGACAGAATAACCATAGGTATAAACGTTAAAAAACGTAAAAACGACGGACGGATAAAATCGAGAACAACTTCAGTTTTTTTCGTAAATTTTACCTAGCCAGAGGGGGGGGGTAAACTTGGAAGCGTACAAGGGACACGTGACTTCCAATATTTTGTTAGTGAGGGCACCTGATAAAAAGTCCCCGTCAGTATCTGAAAGGGAGCTTTGGCTTACTTTTACCATTGTGGATAGCCTCCCCCCTACAGTTACAAAATCTGTTGACTTATTATGGGGTGTCTACACGATCTAGCAATTAAAGGTCCAGCAAACTTCTAATGTATTCAAAATACACGTGCTAATGCTGGACGTTTGCTGGATCGTGTAAACACCCTATTAAGGACTTGTTCGAAGGGACAGAAATATAATTAAATGAAATACATTGGGCAGTTGACTGAGTTCATTTCATTTTAGTTCAGTTTATTTCTGTTGCTGTGAACACGTCATCTCAACGTAACATACTGGATCTTACGCCGCTACTAATCGAATATTTTTTTCTCAAACCGATGATTTTTCACGAAGTTATATAGCCTACGCTATACACTGCTCTATTGTATGCTTACCAACCAGTGCGCGAACGTTGCTGTAGCCTATATACGGGCTATAGCCTACGTAATTGCTGGCATAGGCTTTACTGGAGTTTGCGGGAAGCGTATAATGTCACCATTTAATACATGTATTAGCAATTCGTCCAGCGACCGATGGCCGATCAACGCCAACAGCTATGGCTTATTACTGCGGCAACAGTAATGTCGAATCGTCAGTGTTTTCGACGTCGTTCACATGCTGGCGACGTTATTATTATTATTTTGTGTTGTTGAGTGGTGGAGTTTAGAATTTTCCGGCAACCAAAAAATGTGGGAAGGAGAAGGGGCAATTGCTCCCTCCCTCTTCAGCCCTTCCCTTTTTCCACGACGCCACTTCAGCTGTCAGAAAAAAATCTATGCGAGGAGATTACGCATTTTATCGAACACGCCGAATCAGGTTTAAATCATGCCCTGTTTTTGTTGCTGCTGCTGCTGTTAATGATGATGATCACGATGATACACTGACACTGTTGTATGCATAGATGTAAAAACTTTTTAAATGTTTTTTTATAAAAGTTTAAAAACCATGTTTTTATGTTTTTTTTATATATTTAAATGTTTTTTTTCTGTTTTTTTAAATTTAAAAAAATGTTTTTTTGTTATTTTTAACGTCGTGTTTTTTGTTCTTGTTAAAACATAAACGTACAAACGTACAAATATGATCTATTTCTCATTGGCAAATTGCGTTAAGCTGTTTTTGATCTGTACATTTAGTACATTCCATTTTTTAGTTTTTACAAATGGTAGGTTTTTGTTTTTTAATTATCTGAGTTAAATATTCTTTGCGTGTGTAATAGCGAAAAAAAGTAGCAATTGGAAACATCTGCAGTTTAATGTTTTTTATGCATGTATTTAATAATGTTTTTACAATAGGGAAAAAAACATGTTTTAATGTTTTTTTTATCGGCAAATTAATGTTTTTAACATCTATGGTTGTAGGCGGGTTCGACATCGGTATCAGCGGCATGGTCGCGGTCACGTGACACGGTCGCCAACGTCGTACGCAAGCAGTGGAAGTGCAGCTATGTGGAGTGTTCGGCTCGCTTCAACTGGCGAGTCGTCGCTCTCTTCCGCGAACTCATGAAGGCCGTGGACACCTCAGTCAGACTCAGGGCACAGCGAGGGGCGGTGAGTGGGGTACAGGACTCGTCAACGCACCTGTCCAGCTACCTGGGTGGCGGCGGAACGGCTGGCAATGCTGGCGGCACGGGCGGTGGGTCGACTTCCAGCAGCAGTCGTCTCCACGAAGCCTTAAATCGCAACCACTGCGTCATATTGTGATACACATTCATCACTGGCGGATCTAGAATTTTGGAATAGGGGGCGGAAGGGTATGGTGGGGCTTGAAAAGGGCTGTCCTCATGCAAAAATTTTACATTATCATGCAGAAATAATGCATTTTTACCTGCTAAGAAAATGAATCTAGCAAATAGGAGGGGGCGCCTCCCACCAAATCTGTTTAGGACATTCGTTGCTCTACTGTCTACAGCCTCTGTTGTCAAGCAATCGCTGAATCCCTAACTACGCGGCTATATGCTATAAACGACAACAATGCATTAGACATTTATAGGCCTAGATGCGATCTACATAAATGTATTTTTGATTTGATTTGAGATTTGATAACATTCTCACGTGGAGTTATATATTTTTACTGTCTCCTGTAGCGACGACAGTATTGTTTTTATCTGAGTTTTTTGTTTGTTAGTTTGTATGCCTGCCTGTAAACACGATAGCTCATGAACTGTTGTAGCCTACACTTAGTTTGATAAATTTGGTGCGTGTACATGTACCTCTACAACCGCAAGAAACCTTTGCATTTCAATGTCATAGGTCAAAGATCAAGGTCGCACAATTTTTGGATACTTTAGCCTATCATTGCGAGATAGGACCGTGCTGCTAATAGCTGCTTCTAGGCAAAGCCAGCTAGGCCGATAGCTATTGGCCGATGCTGACATCATTGTTATGAATGTCGCAGCATCCATCCCACAGCGACTACCGCGTACAGCCTTAGCCCTGCGCGAGGCTTGACAGTCTAGTTATTATAGAAAATAGTATGTTGACGGTTAGCTGGTAGCGTAGTTGGTCGTATCAAAGAAGTTGGTCAACACCGGGCCCGGTTAGTACTTGGATTGGTGAGGGTTAGCAGACGGCTAAACCATCTCGGTATGGAACCAGCTATCGAGGCCAACGCAGTCTGGCCATTCTTCTGTGTGCGAGCAAAATTAGTACCAGCGCAAATTGGGACGTAAACACTAAACAGGCACACCGCACACAGCCCTGTGTCCGTGGTCTCGCAGTGTAAGCTGGTGTCTGACAAAGGGCTAAGGAAACGGAGATCAGCGTAAACCTTTAATTACGGCTCGGGACGACTTCAGGTCTATATTAAAACTGGTATATTTAGCGTAGTCTCTATACCAGACTCCGCAAAGATACGTAATAGGGTGTTTACACGACCCAGCAAAAGTCCAGCTCCATTAGAACATATGGCAGCAAACGTCCAACATTGCATTTGCTGGAAGTTTGCTGGACGTTTGCTGGATCGTGTAAACACCCCATAAGACAGTGCCTACATGTATGCAAAAATGGGATGCAAAAATCACTGTTGGTATATCACCGTAAACTGCCTGATAAAGACATCGTGAAATAGGCCTACAGATAGATCTAGCAAAGCATAGTACACAATCGTCAAATAAAACTGAAAGTCAATAAAATCGTCGTCAGAATCGTCATCAATGTCCATAGGAAAAGTGCGCACTGGGTTATGCACTCACATGGGACAGACGGATAAGCAGATGACGGGGCAAGTCCTCTATAATGCGGGCGGTCGCATATTTGCTCGCTCACTCTTACTTATTTATCGAAGACGTACTTACTTACTGATTTGCCAAATTGCGTCGTCAACGTCGAAATGTAAACAAACACTGTGTGTAAACGAAAAAAGGAAATTTTACTTATGTAACATCGGTTGTTGACAGTATTATGTGATAAAAGTACGAAAAAGTAAGTGTTACGATGGTAAATCATTAGCAGCAGGTCTCAAAGTTGTAGTATCTAATGTAAACCAAACTAATGTAATCTAAACTATACGTTTAGTTTAGTGGGTGTAGCCCTGTCGGAATCTTTTTCCACTTTATGCTCTGTTGCCGTTTTGAGAGTCAATACTTTGTTCTTAGATTGCGTTTGAATACGGACTTTTATCAGTGATGTACGCGATTGGCAGGATGTACTACTAACTGATAGCTTCTCCAAGAACAAAGTGCCAATTTGTGTTTTTTTGCTACTTTGCCAGTACTCGCAGTGGACGCAATTTGCTACATGACTGTTTCATGCTTGTCTGATTTGCTTTTAGGTGGTTTCCTTTTCTGGCTGATTTATGTCGGACAATTCGCCCTTGTTGACACTTTGTGAAATGTGTTCATATTGATACTTTGAGCTTATTGCTAGGCATTATACGCACCATTTTTTGCATACTGTTTAATTTGATCATATGTCTCTGTTCGCTTGTCAGTGCCATTTTTATTGTCTACTTATGTGCAACTTTATGTTAAGTAAGCAAAATACAAGTCTCATTGACAGAATGGAAGGCATAACATAACTGAATAATCGAGAGTTTGTTTTGCAGATAAATGCAGTTCTTGCACGAGCGTGAGATACACAACTACAACTCAACCTCCATAACAGTGAGTCCGGGATACACTGACATACCTGCCACCACTAGTACAACTACTGATCTGTGGTCTTATAATGCCACATCAACAACGACAGCAATTTACGATACGTACAGCATCACAAATGCCACTGTGCTGTTATCAACGGCAAGCGTCAGTGCTAGCAGTAGCAGCAGTGGCAGTTTTGTCAGTCCGGATAACATCGTGAACGGCTCACAACACAATGACGTGCTGACCAGGGTCGCAGTCAGCTGTGTCTCCTGTGTTGCTATACTGCTTGTTGTTGTCCCGCTTGTTATATGGAGATGCCGAGTGTTTCAGCAGCACACCATATCTACATCGGCTGCGCTCGACAAATATGGTACTTCTTTTTTTCCACCCTGTACGCCACAGAATGTTTGCCATTTTTTGTCGTTCTTAGTCTGCATTTGCACTGGTTGAGATTAGTGGTTTCAATCCTGAATATGTGGATTTGCAGCATTTTAATCCCGGAATTTTTGGATTACAAAAATTCATCAAACAATACATTTTTTGACTGATTCAAGATAAAATAACACCTCTGAGTTTTAGCCATCCAACGAAATAATGATCTTGTACACACAAGAGTTGTTGCTGTGCACTGTAAATTGCATTTTGACAGTCACGTCCGTCATTCTCACATATCTATCAGCAGTGGTTTACATCTCAGGCATGAAATAAGTCTAATTGGGCTACTGTAAGGGTATCAAATAATGACCAGCAATCTGTAAGCCTAGTCTTGAAAACAGGATCCTGGCATTACGGATTTCTTAATCCCGGATTCCGAGGCTGAGAAATCAATCCCGGGATTGCAATCACTGGCTGTCATGTTACAGATGATGGTAGCGTCAGCGGATTATCTTCATCAGCACCAGTCACTGTCACTCGTACTCATCGTGTCTGTCCTTGTCGATGCTGCACTAGCGCCGTTACCAGCATTAGCAGTGTGACGTTTATCTGTCCTCATTGCAACCATGTCAGTGCTGATACTGACGTTTTTGTCCCATCCACACAGTATGTTTCTGCTCCTTTGCTTCTGTGTTTTACAGATTTACTTACCGTAAAGATTCATTGGCATAAGTTTATCACAGTTATTTTATTCAGATGTCCAGGAAAGCGGTGGGTCAGGAACTAATGAATAAGACATGCGGTAAAACATAAGTCCACCATGAACTGTCATTCCAGGGGGACTAAAAAGTGCAGCATTAATGTAACACAGTAAGAGTCCATAACAAAAAAACAAAGATACTACTGGGTCTAACTTGAGTTACGAAGATGATTGATAATTTGATATTTGTTTACTTACTATAAATATTTATTGTTCTAAGTTTATCTAATTATTCTGTTGTGAACTGCTAATCTCTAAATTATGACTCTAAAGCAATAACTGTTAAAGATCGTAATTTGTCGAGTCAGCTGCCTGTTTTTATAATGTAGAAAAATCAAAAAATATATTTAACTTGGGGTATTTATCATAGTGGTATTTTTCTATATCAAAGATTTATTCTGTTGCATTCTGGCTGGATGTGATGCCTGTCTGGTGTAGGCCTATTTGCTTAAGAGCTGCACTTGTAAACGACCCTTATTCATAGGTATCATGCATGTCTGTGGCTGTGTTTTTGTATCTATCTGGCAGCTGGTCAGCTGTCGCTAGAGCTGACTGAAGGTCATCTGTAGGCAAGCTTGCAGTGAAGCTATATTGGTGTCTATTGCCTGCTATTTGTTTTTTTCTTTGTGATATATTATTTGATTACTCACAGTTTTATGACGGTGTTTTAGGAGATGATGAGTGGTTATAGAACTGCAGTCATTGTGGTGAAAGACAGGACGATAAACTAGGTCTTGAAAGTGAACTGCCAGTTTTGGTGTCCATAACTTGTAGTATCAGTAGCTATACACTGTGTCCAGGAAAAAGTATAGCCAAAAAACCAACGTAACAACATAACCAAGTATAACCCATTATCGATATTTAACAATTAATAACTTTGCTACAAAATGATATTTTTCAACGAAATTTGGCGATCATTCTTAGCAATTTATTGGGGATTAAGTGTACAAAATTTTGTACAGATTCGTACAGGTTTGACACATTGGTTGTATGATGTCTAGGGGTTACCTTTTTCCAGACACAGTGTAGTACCATGCTGAGTATTGTTGTTAATAATGCGGTGAATGTGTAGAAGTTATGATGCAAGAAACTCGAGTCTGTATGGCTCACGGTTGCATCTTGTCTCGGCTGACTGCAACGAACTGCCTGATCTTGTGTCTCCGGTACATTATAATATTATGCATCTTATATGCTGTCTTTACACGTTTGATGCTGTTTCTATCACTCCACTGATAATGAAAAGATGCCAGTTTTGGTTGTATTTAGTGTTCGGTAAGTATTTATAATATTTCGCTAAATACTGCATTTGTCTAGTCGTCTGAAGCTGATTGCGTTGAATTACCTTTATGTGGCCGAGTATTTTCTGCAACTGCATCATTTGGCATTTTTGCAATAATATTGGAACCAACCACAAAGCGTTTGCTAAAACACAGATAGGACTAGACTATGTGGTAAAATACTGTAAAACTGCTAATAGAAGCCCATGGCTTCTATTAGAACATTTGACTTAGACCCTTAGCTTTTATTTAAGACCTGGCTCTATTATCACAATACAATTTAGAGCGAGTGTACAAGACAGCTGCACGTACAACTGATCACTACTACTACAACAACTGCTAGTACACTTACAACAACAACAACGACTTGGATGTCCAGCTTATATTGGAGACCTGGCTTATATTAGGGAACCGGCTTTTATTTGAGATTCGGTTTCTATTGAAACATCAGTCTCAGACCCCCGGCTTGTATTAGAGACCCAGCTATTATATGAGATCCGGCTTTTTAGCAGTTTTATGGTATTACAAGGTTGCCAGCTCTCAGATGGCAAGTAAATTTATCCGAGCAGTGCCAGAATTGTACTCCAATTTTGAAAGAGTAGATAGCAATTACTACAAAGTATGATGCTATAAAAATGTAGTACTGTAGCAGGTTGTGTAAGGTACATTTATGCAGGGTTATACGGTGTCTTTTTGGCACGTGTTACTCTGTCGTCAGATGTATTGGAAAGTTTCCCTGGCAAGATGGGTTTCAGACAGGTCTGCCAGCAGCACCTAGTAAGCAGTTGGTAATACAGAAAACAGTACAGTAGCATACTGTATCAGGAAAAATGCTGAACCCTGCCGGGCAAAATATTGCCTAAGGGCTAACACCTGACTGACCTGTCCTGACAGTAAGAATGTTATTGTGGCTTCTAAGCTGATTACTAGGGTGGATAATGACAGTAGTTGCTGCAAGTGCAGTTGGTTATTCAATATTTATTGTGTTTTATATGTAACTGGTAATTATGTTAATACTCAGTAACAGACTTGTATATGATTGATGCATTTTAAGTTTTTTTTATATTACAAAAAATGTTTGTACTTTTGTGATGTATGGATAGCAGCCAGCGAAAAATCCAGTCAGCACAGTACTGTCATACGAAGCAGATTGTGCCACATTACCATCAGTCATTGGTAAAATGTCACTTTTTGAGAACTTAACAAGTGAATAAAGTGAGTAAATCAGTACACTTATGATCAGCGACGTCTTACCTTACCTTACCTTACCTGCGGGGCGATGCCACCAATACGGCACTGGGTGTGAACATTATCTAGGGCGGGAGTAACCTCTGTTCTAAATTAAGCTCACAAGTCATGTATAAAATAGTTTCGTTGGATGACCTCACGTGTAAGATTATGTCGACACTGGTGGGCCACCATATTTTTCTTGTGTAATTATTTTGTTCAAATGGTATCTTATAATATTTCTTATAATATTGCTATTGCATTGTAGTGTTTGTGTGTAATAATGCCAGGTATTGAGAATCCATCGTACTACATCAGTGACAGTGAACAGCCGTCAACGTCTCATGGCATTTACAACATGTTTCAGCCCAACGTAAGCTCTCATCTCGGGTGTTTTCTTGTTCTCTGTGTTCGCTAAAGTGTAAAACTCTGGAGAGATGTTTGGAGTATAATAAGATTATCACATGATTTGTGATTTGCAGTCTGAAAACTTGCAAGCAAGCTACGAGTTTAATCTAGAACATAAGCTAAAACAATTGTCTGTTTTGCATAAAAATGAAATGGTTGAAGTACAGAAATAATACCGGGATGTAAAAATTAAAAAAAATGGAGAAAAGGTCTAGTAATTGGAGGTTTAACAGCATGAGGTTAGAAATAACCCTGAGGTCAGAAATAACTGTAAATGATGTACTGAAAGAAAATGGTGAGTACTGAAGGATTGGTCCAGAATTTGTGCCAAAATAATCAGAATAGCAGCAGTAGTAGCAGCAACAACACTCATTGTAGTGCAGCTACTAAGCTTGCACTAATACAGTTTAGTATACAAGAAACTCATTTGCTGGTACTTACCACGAGCAGCGGGTTTGAGAATTGGTTGACTTCTGATGAAGCAATATCAGAAACGTTTCTGTGTATTTCTTTGATTCACTGTGTACTGGACTCTGGACCGTATTGCTTGTTAATACTTGTAACAGACCATTTCAGTGGTGCCGTGGGTTGAAAGAGTAGGGGCAGGACAGGATGGTACATTTTTCTGCAGATTTCCAACAGAATTTCGACACAGCTGCAGATTTTCCATCGGGGGGGCTCAAAATTTCAATTATGTCCCTGAATTTGCCCAAAATCGTGTTTTAGCCCCCCCATTCTGCATATTTGCACAGAAATTTTCAGACAAAAAGATTTTCCAACAGCCCAAAATTTAGGGGGGGGAGTCATTGCCTTGTGCCACAATGCCACTGAATCGTATAATGAATGCACTGTTTTAGGCGAGGCCATCTCCAGGCATACGCCGAAGTTACCGACTGGATGGCAACGTTGCCATGGCGATAGCTGCCGAGCGCAGCCGCAGCATGCTGGGATACGAGCGCGAGGCAATCAGTGGCTTCAACGACATCGACAAAGACATCGAAATCATCTACACAGAGAGAACGGTTGTTTGATGGGTGTCTTGTGCTTTTTACACACGAAAGCAGCTACTGCTTTCAGTGTGTCTTAGCCATTGCAATTCTGTTCGTCTGTCTGTCTGTCTGTCCGTCTGTCACATGGGTGGATCAGTCAAAAACGGTGCAAGCTAGATCACCAAATCTTCACAGTCAGCTGCCTGAAAGACTGTAGTTTCAGGAACCGTAAAGTTTTCCATAAGTTCGAAGGGGGTCATCCTGAATGAGGGCGCTAAATGAGAGGGGGGTGGGCAAAATTTGCGATTTTTGGCCAATAAGTCACTGTATCTCAGTAACGGTGCGAGATAGGCCCTAGGTTACTATATTTCACTAATAGGAAATCGTACATTGGCTCTCGATTGGCGCCGAATTCAATGACCTTGGATGACCTTGAATGCAAAAATGGGGGCTTTTATGGATTTTTGGCGATTTTCAGGCTGCGACACAAGTCTATATCATTCACAAGGTGGAGCCACGGAACTATCATTATGTGCACTTCGGCATGACTGTAATAAAGGTGCTTTATTTTATCCTAAATTCCCACAAATCTAACTCAAACAGCAACAGAAATTTTCGTTGTACGATTTCGTTGTATTGTGAGTGCAATAATTTATTATTTAGTACATTTCTGATGCACAGTATTTGGTGAAATGGCTTGCATACCTTACAGCGTAATTTGTGATATTTTGTTCGATGGTGCTGCCACCTCGGGAATCGGATTACAACGCGCAGCACTAACCAACGCTGATTGATTGCATTGATTGACTTGTTGTATTTTTTATGCGCGAAAGCAGCTACTGCTTTCATCGCATCTTAGCCATCGCAATTCTGTCCATCCGTCTCTCTGTCCATCTGTCCATCACACGGGTGGATCAGTCAAAAGCGGTGCAAGCTAAGATTACCAAATTTTTACCGTCAGCTGCACGCTGCACGGAACTATCGTTGTGCGATCCAGATAGAGAATTTGGTATTTTTTATATTAACTTAGCGTGAACACCCCCTATTTTCAGCTAATATACTGAACCGGACTGCTATAGGCTTTTGCGCGTCTTGTGAGCATTAGCTCAAATTTCTTGTTACTAAGTGAGTAAGCAAACAAATGAGCAATTAGGTAATAATATACATTAATGATTGCCATACCAGGATCCCGAATCCCGGGATGCTGGCCATTTTCACCAGTCCCGGGATTCTGTATTGGCGAGTACCCAAACCCGGGGATTTCGGGATTACAAAAAATGGTTATTGTTTTACTTTTTCAAGTGCTAAATGATACAGATAACAATTCTAGCCGTCTGATGAATAAAACATTCCGTGTGCTTGAGTTCTACTCTTTGCTGTGATTTTGTGTAATTTGTATTCTGACAGTCGAGCAGTCATTTGTTTACAGAGAAAGAACTGCTGTTTGATATGTCTTTTCCGCTCGTTAGTAACTAAGCAAGTTATAGTGTATATTATATAGTAATAAATTAAGACAATCAATGGCTTTAACGGTATAGACTCGGACATTGAGATTGAACTGCTGTCTGCTTATATGTGGGTAGCTAAATAAATGTGTAAAATAGTGATGTTTATAGTTCTGATGTGTCATCACTCAAAATATTCAGTCATTTTACTTATTTATATTGTTCACCATTGTTCTTTATTCTCTGTTGTCATTGACACTATAATGGTATAAGGTTTAAATGCTATGTACCGCCTACATTTTGTGCTATTACAAGTACAAATTTAACTTATAAAGATATATGATATTCCGTGACAAATTCTTCCCTCCCACCGCTTTCCGATCTTTTGGCCAATTTCCTGATATTTCTCAGCAAAATTTTTACAGTCAAGTGTTCATTCCAGCGTAATGATTGCAGTGGTGTCTGTATCAGTCTTAATGATCTCCGATTTCACAACATATCATTATGTAAAATACATATTTATAAATGTGTAATACGAAATTGTAAATAATATGTAATAGGTTATATATAGTATATATTATTATTTGGGGCATTCCACACGGAAATGTTCAGTTGTTGGTTTAAGCTGTGTAATAATTGTTTAGGAGTTGACTGTTGCTTGCGTAGTAAGTATTATCAACATATCATTAGTGACTATGAAGCTTCTTGCATCATTGAGCCTATTGAAACTGCAGTTTGTATGATGGTTTTTTCTGCACAATTTATCATGGTAGAAACTAGTACCATTTATTGTATTCCGATCTATCGTTATTCTATTGCCACGTTTATGTGTACTTCTCAGCACTTTGTTATTCACACTGCTTGCTCATTTATTGGTAGTATATTGTTGTGTATGACTATGATATGATATTGTGTTAATATGCATGTACTGTCAGTAAATGCTGTCGTACTATTAGTCCCATGAAATGGCTATATTGGGACCAAATTGGAATTTATTGCAATTGTAGCATTTTTTTAAAATTTCAACGATCGTGGTGTGCGAGTATTTGGTGTGCGAAATGAGAGTTATAAAACTGTTTTTTTATATTTCAGTAGTCCATGTTGTTTGGAAGAAACTCGGATGTGCAAGTTTTTTAGAAACAAAACAAACCGCCACTCGGAAGAAAACGCCATGAACTTTTTTAAATGTTTGCAATAGTGCATATAATTAATTTGACCAATTTCAGTGAACCGTGTGCATTATGGCTTATTCACCCTAATTTTGGGGGTTTTGGCTGCTCCCATCTTACAAATATTTCCAGCACCACACAACAAAGGTTATTGTGTAGCACATTTTCTTCTGCACCATTTGTGATATATATTTATTTATTTAATGTATTCATGTGTAGCATGTTGAGGTCAGAGTGGCAAAACGTCCAATATGTTGACAGTCACCAATGAAATTTTGAGAAAATCAAAAACGAAAATGTTCGCACAATGCATTTTTCTAGTGTTTGTTGTTCTACGGTTTATTAATAAATGACATAGACATTTGCTTCATACATTTCATTTTCGGTGGGGTTATTATAATGTTTAAGTAAGATTTTGAAGGACTTTGTTGTTATGACATTTTGCTACTTAAAACTGTAAATACGCCATTCTGCTCTCGATATGCATGCATTCACCATAGTGCATTTAAACCAGTGCAATATTTTTGACTAGTTATTAGACCTGTAAGCGAGAGCGAGAAACGGGACGAGCGAGATTTTCCTGTGAGCGAGCAACAATACATACGAGCGAATCGAAGCGAGTGAAATTTAAAATGGCACATGATTTTTCACGCGCGACAGTATGTAATGCTTCACGCATTTTAGCTGTCGTCAAGGCGTCTGTCTTACTGTGTGTGTTATTAGTAACAGTTTCACTCTGTCTGTTTGTCCATCGTACTCTGCGACTGTATCGAAACGGTGCAAGCTAGGATCACGAAATCTTCACTGTTGGCTGCCACAAATTAGACTTTACTTTCAGGATTTCAGAAATGGTGCGCATGTAGGGCCAATGTTCGGCCTGCTATTAGTCATTTATAGGAAGTCCTGATTGACACCAAAATTAGCAACCTTGAACAACTTTGAAACCCATGATAGTTAGGGGTTAATTAGTGATTTTATTGCATTTTAAAATGTGACTCGTGTTTGAAGAGTTAATTTGGCCAAAATGTCGGAGATATAGACCAAGACAACCTGCATGTGAAATTTTCAGCATTGAACGTTGGCCTATATTTTAGCAGTTGAAGTTTCAAACTTTGTACCCCCTAGGTTTATGGAAACCTCAGTCACTTTCAGTGGCAGTTCTAGCCCACAACATCTGGGGGGCACGGCTCCCATGGCGAGCGCGGTAGCCCCTGGTCAGGAGGCGAAGCCCCCTTGAAGCTGTAGCACTTTTGGTTTTTGGACGTTCAATGGAAGCCACAAATTTGCCCACTTTTCTACAATTTGGAAATGCAA
>Ga0056128_1001442_pt1 | contig 26504 bp, 17 predicted proteins | sample WorMetLIZISLAND2_FD_71113 | JGI IMG/M metagenome (GOLD analysis project Ga0056128, IMG submission 71113) | Marine gutless worms symbiont microbial communities from Max Planck institute for Marine Microbiology, Germany - Olavius geniculatus... ... | reverse complement strand
ACTGGCACTGGTGATGGCACTCTGCTGCAGATAAGCGTTTCCCAGAGTGTCGACCACTGTGACGTCCCAAGTGGCGCTGCGCCCAGAGTTCCATGGCAGCAATGTCAAACCGTCAGGCCGCTTGCCGACGGAGTTGCCGTCATCACAGACCAGCCCGTGTGGTTCCTTCATGCTGGGAACACCGAGTCGAGTCGAAGCACGCCAGATGACAGCAATGCTGTAGGCGTCTTACACAGTTGTCGTCCGTCGTCATCTGTCGTTTTCTGTAATGGGTGTATTGTGGCTAAACGGTGCAAGATAGGGCCTAGGTTGCTATGGATAATAGGAAGTCGAATACTGGCTTTCAAATGACATTAAAATCAGTGACCTTGGATGACCTTGAACGCACTATGGTGTGCCAGTCGTGCGGTATTGTGGCTACATGGTAAGTTGCAATAACCATCACGACATGCGTTAGAGCGCGACAGTAATCTGAACTAAGAGCTTGTTGTTTTCAGAAGCTAAGCGTTATTCTATTCTTGTCAGCTGTTGTTCATGGGCAGATGAACGGCGAGTTGAACAATGAGAATGGTGAAGAGAATGTATTTGCCATCAGCCCAGAATGGTTTCATTCCTGGCAACGATTTGCCCGAGGAGACACTGATGGTATGCATGCACAAAAATTGCTCAACCTTAATGAAGCTGTGCATCATATGTTTAAGGTGGTATGCTTGTCTACAAATTATTTTGTGATTTGTTTTAAAAGAAAATAACAAAAGATACAAGTTTTTGTTATCACAAACTGCCATTTGCTTTTGTGCCACATACCGAGCAGTAAAGTCAAGCGTTGAATATTAAATGCATACTATTACAATTAAATAAATAAAGTAAAATAAATACTGAACAGTGAATAGGGTTTAAAGTCTTGCCTGACACATTTTAGGTCATTTTGGAGATGGTTACCTAGGTAATCACTTGCACTGGTGCTGACAACAAAAAATTAACAGGAACAAGCTAATAGCTTTGAATGAGCTGTTGCTGACGACAATAGAAATGAATCAGAGAATAAATAAATAAACAAGATTGCAGGTTATAGATAGACTAGGTCTATAAAACACAACAGTCGATGTTGCGAGCGTTAAATGAACTCCGATGTTTGCCAATGACAATTAACCAGAACCGTCAGTGGGCTCATCAGTTGTTGCAGTAAGACAGGGCAAATCGAGAAATAAAAAATGCAACACAAAATTTGCATTTTCTTTCGCACTTTACACTTAAACAGATTTCGTGCTTTCGCATTTCACAGTTAGCACTTTAGCTGCAAACATCATGATAGGGATTATAAAATCGAACACACTTCCGATCACGGACCAAAATTTTGCAGCGATCGGCCGACGAAACACAGAGAACTCGCAATGAAACAAAAGAAATTCCAGCAAACATAACTTAGCTCCGAAAACTAACATTTATGGGCGGAATAAAAATATAAATTGTACAATGGATCTACGCAAGTGGAGTTTGCGCGACGGGTGGGTGTGATGCCCGCTGCATGCATTGTTTTGTAATTTGTATTAAACATCCGCAGTGTTGACGAATGATGACTTGTACAGCTCTTGCCAGTACCAGGTCACATTGCCACGGCAAGGAGCCAAAAGCTGCCGACCATCCCATAGCAGCAATCGATTGGTCCACGGTTGGTGCACTGAGGTGGACAGAGGACAGATAGACAAGCATAGCTTAGACAAATGGCACTGGAAACACTTGGACCCATGAGTGTAAGCACCCAGGCGTTTTTGGTACAAATCGGAAAACGTTTGACCGAGGTGACGACAGGACCCCCGTGAAACCGATTCCTCTTCCAGCGCTTGTCGGTCACTGTCCAAAGCTTCAACGCGGCATGCCTTTGCAATTTCCGAGCCCACATCGTAACCATTCCGGACATAATTTCTGTAGTTTAGTATTTCAGCCCTCGGAAATTGCGTACTGGGGCTATAGTAAAAAATATACAAATAAATGTGTTTGCTTAACAACCCAAGAAGTAACATAAATCCCCACATTATAACAAGTACGTCCAGCGTCAAAAGATCAAAAATCGACAGACCAGAATTGGCACACAGCTGAGCCAAAGTCAACAGGGCCAGGAACTTATTGTTGATCTTGCTGAGTTTAATTAATGACTGACTTAGCACCAAGCATGTGCCAGTCAATGCTTTCCGTCCATCCAATTCGGTCGGTTGGTCATTCTGAGCAAGCATTCCGATCGCCGTGTCAGTGGAGCTATAAATAGACCGGACACACAGACAGACAGACAGACAGACATACGCTTTCTGCTAAGATTTGTTCAGTTTTAAAGAGCTGTATCAGCGACAGCTCAAAAAATCAAACAAAGTAACACATTCCTACATAGTTGGCATGTAGGTTACAATTAACTGTCTTTTTACTGACCAATATCTGAGCCGTGCTCTTGTATATCAATCATTTGATGATCATTTACTGTATATTGTGTAGAAGTTCCTGGCCCTGTTGACAATCAGTATCTCAAAGAAGTGTTTTGTGGCGAGACCTCCATGAATCAGCTGGTTTCCAACACTGACTATGTACAACTGTCATCGGCCATGTGGCACTTCTTGTATGCTATCTATGGAGGAGGGCCAGCTGTCCAGTTACCACTCACTACAGGCCATCTCTAGGAGTCATCAGTTATATGAAACATTGCTGAAAAATATACTACTTCTAGACATACTGCAGAACTATTTGTCCATTTTAGTCAACTGTTTGGTGCTCTTTTTTATAGATTATTTGTAGTTATTTTCATAATTAATTCCTGACATACGTGTCTGCTTATTTTGCTGGCTGATTGCACTACTTTACAAAGGTGCATTTTGCTATGCACGAGAATGGATACCTTCAGTACTTTGACAATGGTGGTTGGGCGACAGGAAGGCATTCAACCTCTAAACAATGTGCTGCAGCCATAAATTGCCAAAAGTAGCTGCTGGAAAGCTGGGTCAGTTAGTGAGCTAAGCTAAGCAGACTGTAAGGTTGTCTTCTAATGCATGAACTGGGACAGTGCACCAGACACTTGTTGACTGAACTGTTACACTTGTTAACTAAACTATGCACATTATACTGTCATTATTTTTTTATAATTATTTCTAATATATGGCCTGTGATATTTATTGGCAGTTTATGTCACAAGACTTCAAGTCACAGGACAAACATGGAAAAATACACTGTGTCCGGTAAAAAACTGGGATTAAGTGTACAAAACTTTATTCAAATTCGTTCAGATGTTATTGCACGATGTTCAGGGGAGCAGTTTTTTACAGGACACAATGTATATACATGAAAAAGCTGACTTCGCTGACATATAATTCTGCAAGTGTTCAGCAGTTTTATACACTGTTTTGTTACTACTGACAGGCAGTGGCAGTGGCACCTGTCCAGTCTTGGCGCAGCAAATTTTGTGGGCAGCAAATTTTGTGGATGCCAGTCACCAAAAGCATTAGTTCGGGACTGGGGTAGTGTTGTAACTCATAAACTTCCTTAGCAATCACAAGCAAAGGGTCTGCAGGGATGGAACACCAGCTACTGGGGCAATTTTATTCTATTTTGTAAGACTGCAGTGAATAGTTTGCTTAAGATATACAAAAAGACGAACTAATAAGCCTCAGATGACAGATCTAGTGCAGGTTTATAATGCTGATGCTGCATGCATTTCTATTTGTTATTCAGGACAGCAAGGGGCAGCAATAATGCTGCATAAATGTCACTGCCTATGACTTGATGTTTGCATTTACAATGAATATTTTTGCTTATTTAACTTTGTTTACATACAATGACTTAAAAGGTGATCATAATATTTATTGTGTTATGTTGTGATTTATGATAAATAAAATATCAAAAACAGAAGAAGACAGTAGAACTGATAGTATATCGCTGGTTTCCTGTAATGTCATTAACTTAACGATAACAATGCTGCAGCTGTTCAACAAAAGACATATACTGTTCAGTCATGCATTAGCCTGACACGCTCGAACCATCAGTATCTGAAGTGCAACAAACAACGATGCGAATACTTCGGAGAATGACAGTATGTTCTCATTCATAAGCTTCTGACAGAGCAGTAACTTGAACACAAACAAGCAGACTAGAAGAATACACGAAGACAAAAAGCGCAGGCAAGCTGCTCGACGATTTCCCAGTCGTATAGTCCGCACAAATACAATTATGCAGAAATATGCATTCAGAGCATCGGCAGTGTACATGGGAATAAAGACATTCCACCATGACATATTTGTGACACCGTCAAGCCGCAGGACAAGCAATATGCTGAACACAATTAGACCAATCAGGTGAAGCCAAATCTCAAACACCGAAAGTCCAAGCCATCGCACAACTTCTTCCAGAGTCAGAAACATGTTTGGCTGTAAAAACACAGTTGCATTACTATCACATTAACATATATGTCATACACTCAAAATTATTAACTGGAATGTAAATTTATTAAATTACTTTTTACGTACAAGAAATTTAAGCTAATGCTCACGAGATGCACGAAAGCCTATAGCAGTTCCGGTTCAGTAGTTTAGCTGAAAATTGGGGTGTTCACACTAAGTTAATACCAAATTCTCTATCTGGATCGCATAACGAGAGTTCCATAGCGCCACCTTGTGAATGATATAGACTTGTGTTGCAGCCCGAAATCACCAAAAAATCCATAAAATCAAGAGCCACTGTACGACTTCCTATTAGTGATTACTGATTAATAGTAACCTAGGCCCTATCTCGTTCCACCCATGTGACGGACGGACAGAATTGCAATGGCTAAGACACGTAATGAAAGCAGTAGCTGCTTTCGTGCGTAAAATTATAACAAGTCGATCAATGCAATCAATCAGCGTTAGTTAGTACTGGGCATTGTAAACCAACTCCCGAGGTGGCAGCACCATCGAACAAAATGTCGCAAATTATGCTGTAAGATATGCAAGCAGTTTCACCAAATACTTGCATCAGAAATGTAATGAATAATAAATTGTTGCACTCACAATACAACGAAATCATGCAACAAAAATTTCTATCGCTGTTTGAGTTAGATTTGCCGGAATTTGGGATAAAATACAACACCTTTATTACAGTCATGCCGAAGTGCACATAACGATAGTTCCATGGCTGCACCTTGAGAATGATATAGACTTGTGTTGCAGAGCGAAATCGCCAAAAAAATCCATAAAACCCCCTATTTTCGCATTCAAGGTCATTCGTATTAGTGATTAATAGTAACCTAGGCCCTATCTCGCACCGTTACTGAGATACAGCGACTTATTGGCCAAAAATTGCAAATTTTGCCCACCTCCTGTCATTTAGCGCTCTCGTTCGGGGTGACCCCCTTCAAATTTATGGAAAAGCTTTACGGTTCCTGAAACTAGAGTCTTCCAGGCAACCGACAGTAAAGATTTGGTAATTCTAGCTTGCATCGCTTTTGACTGATCCACCCACGTGACAGACAGACGGACAGAATTGCAATAGCTAAGACACGCTGAAACCAGTAGCTGCTTTCGCGCGCAAAAATGAAAACAATTTTCAGTGTCATTTATCTCACAATTCTAAACACAAACAGCAACAAATAACTGCAAAATTTGTAAAATAAATGATTTAGTAAACTGCCTAATCAATTAAATAAAAAGACACTTGAACTTAAAATCTCTTAGACAGTTATGACATAGCAATTGATTTGTGATGACAAAATTTTTGAATTAAGACACAGAGGGATGTACAGGGATTAATCACGTGAAGGCCAACAACATCAGCAAAAATTGTAGTATGTAGATCTTGTTCTGTGACGAAATTTGCGGAGTCAGACTGACGCGGATCCTGTTTTGTGATAGGTGTAATTTTTTCCTAATGAAATTTAAAAACAGATAGAAATGGTGTGTGTTAAGACGTGCGTAGTACGATAGCACTGGTACCGGTAAATTGTAATCTACTATAGGCCTAGGCACGTAGTGGCCTACCTTACGCATTAATGTCTAGAGGCAGGTCTATTCAGTGCGGACGCTGACGGAAAACAAGGATCCAATATTTCTCTCTTGTTGCGGACGCGGACTGACAGCGAATCCTTGGTCAAAATCTGCGGACTGTTGGGGACTCAAATATTTCAGGATACGCACATCACTGTCATTTGCACTTTAAATTTTGAATTCCACAAAAACCCACTAAATATCGGTTGCATAACTGCATCTCAGCAGTTAAATATGGCCGCAAAATGCGGCGCGCGGGCAAAACTAACGTTACTGCGACTTATAAACTTTTCAGGACGGGAGGGGCATCCATCGCCACACCCCCAACAGCAGACGCATCGGCGCTAGCCGCGTTCAGTGCTAGATAACCAAGCATATATGTATGAACAACAATTAATTACTCTGTTCTTCAATTTTCACGGCATATTAACCTCATTTCATGTAAAAATAAACTAAAATACAAAAAGTTTGCACACACAGCTAGTATAGAATGAATACAAGACATCAAAAACTTGCAGCTCAGAAGACTAACGGTCCTCAATTATTTTTTAAAATTGTTCGTTAATTTTTTTATTCGCATTTATTAATATAAGTATTTTTATTAAATAACGTTTTGTAATTGGCAGTATGAGAACAACACGTATTAATAGCTGTGACGCTTTATTTGACAAAGTTGACAATTGACGTCGACAACCTAAGCCCGTCGATTTGCTTTATTTTTAGTTGCATAATATAAACAAAGTTAAATATTTTACGTTGACGTCATTTCTGATCATGCGCAGTGATGCAAATTAAATTTGTTGTTGTTTTTGATAATTTTGCTTTAAAATTAGGGGATATTCTGAACAAACAGAATCGGGACGTCTGTTAGCATTGTATAAAGTGATTTTGCACAGTACGGCCGCGAAAACGTCGTCAGTGCGTGACGTAAGCGTGGCGCCGGTGGGCGCTGGCGGAGCAGGCAATGTCTACTCTCCGTCGACATGGGCCAAGCAACGGCGATCGGAATTCAAGGCCGGACAACTGTCGCATCAGCAGTCAATGTCCGTCTCCAACATGGCAAACACCGTCGACATGGATGATAACGAGCGCAAAATCGTTACGGAGTTTTGTCACTATTTGGAGAAATCAAAGCAGCTTTTTAATGGCCTTCGGTCAGTTGTGGCTTTTATTGGGGTTTTGCTAGATTAGCACATAGACGTACTAGAGAGCCTGTCGTACCAGTTATCTGTAATTTTAGATCATCTTATAAACTTTATTTTCAGGTACTAGGGTGCAAAAGTTAACAAAGATGCAGAAAAAAATTTGAACTGTTATTCGTCGACTGCGTACCGGTACAACAGTTCAAAATTTTTTCTGCTTGCTTTGCTCTGAGATTATTTGTACCTCCGCTTTAAAATTTGTTCTGCCACCCTTGTTTCCATTGTAATTGCAAGCAGTTGAAAACCAGCATTGGTATTTCGCATGAACAAATTAGTTGGGGAAAACGATTCATTTTGTCTTGGAACGTCAGGGAAAATGAATGATGCAGATTAGTAGGAACCATGTATCTGGCTTCGATATCGTTAGGTCAAAAGTCATGTTTTGGACAGGTGCAAAAAAATATCATTTTGGGGGCTATGGGTATTAAGCAGATGTGTGGTTGTGGCAATGGGTAAAAGGCAGATAAAATCTGTGGATGCTAAGTGCGGATGTGTGGGTAGAAGACAGATGTGCGGATAACAGTTGTCATGTAGGCCTACATTATTATTCAGTTCTCGAGTTTTTCAGTCATTCTTAGTAGCCTAGTTATAGGTAACATTTTGCTCTGTAATTAACTACTCAGCAGATGCATTATAGGTGGCAGTCATTTGAAGTCTGCCGCTGTGAATTTCTTCACAGTTTACACTCTGCAGGGGCCTAGACAATAGCCTAATTCCTGATCGCTAATTCATCTAGGCATTTACTCAGAAAACAGTGATCTGCTTTGTCACTTGACGACGACAACACACAATGGCAAGATACAATGATGACGACGTGCAATAACGCATGACGAAGTGCGACATCGACGTATATCGTGCAGAGATGATATTTGGCGACGACGACGGATGACGACAACGCACAGTGGGTACGACGATGCACAACAATGCACGATGACGACGTAAGGTGCATTCTCACTGCGCACATTTTAACGCACATGGACGATTTCAAATGGATTAGGACTTTATTGAACAGTCACTTGAGATCATTCACCCGATTTAACGCGTACAGTGAGAACGCACCTATAGGCCTACAGTGACGTCACAGACAACAACAGATAACGACAATGATGACTACTGAGTGCAGCAAGAAGTTACTATTGTAAAGCCAGATTTGCCAACTTTCTTATTTTGCCAACTTACGATTTTAACTCAAATGATATGCAAAGTACAGTAATTTTAATAACGTTCTAGTCACAAAGCATGGCGCCCAAACGTCCAGCGCAAAGGCTCCAAATTAATGCACAGTTATACACCGCTTATTGGTCCAGAGGCATGGCTGAGTACCATGGGTAAAATGTGGATGTCCTCCGCATCGACATCCATCTTTTACCCGTTGCCGTATTTGCAGATCCGCACATCCCCCTTTTACCATTGTTCATTTTGGGGGGTTTATTTCTGTGATATCCGCAGTAAGCAATGACAAGTGAGCTGGGGAGTAAGATTGATCATTTGCAAATTTTAGCATAGCCATTAAGTTGTTGTGCTGATTGTTCCACTATTTGTGTTATGACAGTGATTTACCACAATATGGACATAAACAGTGGCAGTCATATTTTGGTCGAACTTTTGACGTTTACACAAAACTGTGGAAATTTCAGCAGCAGAACAGGTAGGAGATGCATTATTTCTTGCATTAGTCATATGAAAATTGATGTGATGATGATGATGGTATGTGGTATTTGGTAGTTAGAATCGTCCATTGTATGCGATTTCTAAAAAAATTTATCTCTGTAAAAGTTTTTCCATTGTTATTAAGGCTGTAAATTTTTTGTGTAAAAAACTTTAGGAATTTGCAAGTAGATTGTGGCAAACAATGCAGAATTTGCAGTTTTATTATTAATTTCTTGTACGGTTCTCTTGCGATTATTGATCCAACACCAGTTGTCTCCTTTTTCAGCTTTTCCACAATACACATAAGAAGTTTTGTTTCTGATTGCTGTGTGCAAATGATCTCACATGGCAGGTAATGCTTTCAGGTAGATTCCAATGAATGTACACACTGTGTACTCTTACAGGCATACTGTGTGATATTTGATCAGGGTCACACCATTTTGGTAGTTGAGTTGTTGGTGCTAGACATGGCCTAGAGGTGTTGAGTTTGTGGCAGTGTCTTAACTGCTGTAGAGGCATTGCCAGGATAATTTCGATACAGTGTTTAACTGCTCTCAGTGGTAACAGCTCAGCATACCGTGTTCTTACTGTCTTTGAATGAGGCCTCTGTTGGTTGCTTTGCTAAATATACTTAATACATTTCTGGGCTTCTGGTACATCTAAATGGCACTAAAAACCGTTCATTGTATTCCGTGTAGTATCTGCTGGTATTCACGTCATTTGACTGAGCCTGTTATAGACTGCTTCGGTTGATGTGTCTGGGACCTGGGGGTACTGAATGTGCAAAAGCAGAAAAAACAAACTAACAGCACCTGGGGCTGAAAATGCAAGAACTGAAAAATGATGGACCAAATTGCAGGGCTGCAGAAAATGATTTCGCGCAATTCATCGTTTTCGTGTTCCTTCCGTTCAGTCATTGAATCAGTGTCATGGGGTGCATGTCATGTCTTGCATGTCTTGGGCCTAAAAATTTTTGTGCTTCCGGTTTGTCCTGAGAAAAGCCTGTTTCCCTGAAATATTTATTGGACCCCAAAACATTAGTGCATCTTTGAGTTTGTTTGTAGTGAAAGAAACTTTTTTGCTTCTAGTCTGTACTGCTGCATTATCTTTACTTCAATTCTCTTCAGGATTGATGCAATTTAAATCAAGTGATTTAAGTCATTGATTTAAATCGATTTAAATCATGATTTAAATCTACAATAAAAATCACAATTTAAAAAAAATTTTAAATCACTGAGTATAAAACTACAAATTTTTGTGTAAATGTGCTGGCTGTTTTCAGTTTGCAATCTATTATTGATATTTAGTGCATGTAGTGCTTGCTAACTCAATTTCTTTTGCTGACTACATTAATATTTGGTTACATCTGAGCTGGTAAGTCAGTTTAACCTGATGCACTTGTACCAAAGTTAACATCACCAATTACTCAGCCTTGATTCTTGTTAATTGCTCATGTTGTTTTTGGTAGTTAATTTCAGCAATCAGCATGCTTACAGGTATTAGAAATGTTATGGCCTTTGTCGTTGTCTACCATTTGCCTTAAAAAGTCTGACAAATTGCAGCCCCATAAATATTCACAAACATTAGAATGCATCACCAGGTCAAAATTGTAAATAGTTCTTTGCCAGGCTGCTATAAAAAATAACACATGTATTTTTTAAAAAAAAGAAACTCTAATCAAGGCCAATTACTGTCATCCACAAACTAACAGATAAAGGTAACACATTGGTTGTCACAGATAGCATATAATGGTGTAAAAATGTCATAAAAATAAAAAAATCTAAAAAATCAATTTAAATAAAAAAATCTGATTTAAATCAAAAAATGGATGTTTTCGATTTTTGTTTTTAAAAAAATCGTGATTTTTATCAACCCTGATATTCCACCAATACCATAAAGGTGTCCTCTTATGATGTTGTTGGAGTTGCCAGCTAGCCAGACAGACAGACAGCAAAGAATACATGTACCTTGCTGTTAGTTTTGTATGTATTTTAGTGTTTTTTGTTAGAATAAACTGTTGTCAACTAAAATGAAAAAATTCAATAGACTGTCTGCATTAGGACAGGATAATCCAATCAAAAAACTTCTGGCAATCCTGTTTATGGTTTATGCATACATTATGTGACAGGAGCTTATTCTGTCATCACTGCTTCTTTTTGCATTTTAGATTAAAAGAAAGCAAGATTTTGTGACGTCAGTTCTGGCAAATCGAAAAATTCCATTCGAGGAGATTGACATTTCCGATCCATTGTGCGTATCGGATAAGAACTTCATGCGAGAGCACAGCACACCTGCTGGATCTGATCCAACGCCTCTGCCACCACAGATTTTCAATAATGGTGTCTACTGTGGGGTAACTTGTTGTTCACTGTTGTCATAGTACAGTGGTAACGATGAATTTGACGATGATAATGACACTGGCAGCAACAGTAATAATAGCTGTGTTAGTAGTGACATGATTGACCGCTTGACATTGCGGTTCACAGCAATGATACTGTGAAGTGGTTAGCATGTCTATGACGGTGTTGTCAGTGTAGGATTTTGATTAGTAATGATTCGTTAGACAGACAGTGATGAAGATGTTCATCTACACCGTGTCCCAAAAAAACATCCCCGACATTTTCAACTGTAACTTGAAAACAAATTATCAGATTTTGATGTCAGGAATATTCGTACTAAAATATCAAAATCTGATAACTGGTTTTCAAGTTACAGTCGAAAATGTCGGGGATGTTTTTTTGGCACACAGTGTATGTGTAAAACGTTAACAAGAAGCCCAGCTATCGCTAGGAAAAGTCGACTGTACCACCTCTGTCCGAAGCCCCGCGTCCGATTTCCAATCACAGAGAGAAAGCAATTAGTCAGAGGTGACACAGTTCCATGCGTGCAGTGTTAACGGAAAGTTGTTTTAAAAGCTACAATTGAAGTTAGCATAACACATGTCACTTTCGACCAGGCAATATAAACAGCTACAGTCATAATAACACCAGAAATATTATACGCAGCTTTCGCAAATTTTTCTCACAATAAAAATGCGCTGCAGTCTATACAGTTCCTGTTGCAGTACTGACCTTCAAGGTCGTCATCCAAGTTCAATGATTTTCATGTCATTTAGAAGCCAATATGCGACTTCCTGTTGGTGATCAATAGCTACCTAAGGCCCATCTAGCACCGTTTGGCCATACCCACCTTCAAGGTCATCCAAGGTCGATGATTTCTATCTCATCTGAAACAGTTTATGCCACTTCCTGTTAGTCATTAATTGTAACCTCGGCCCTATCTTTCACCATTTCTAAGATACAGCCATTTATAGCTTGAAACTTTCCATTGAAATTTTGGCCAAACTGCTGCAGATGGAGACATGGTTACTATTGATAGCTTATAGGAAGTTGCCACCTCCCTCATGACAGTACCGTCGCCAACTCCCTGTGACTTATTGTTTAGCTATAATACCACAGGATTGGCATACCAGAGTGTGTTATGAACCTTCAAGGTCATCCAAGGTCAATGATTCTTGTGTAATCTGAAAGGGTGTATGCCATTTCCTATTAGGCCCTCCCTGCAGGGAGGGTGACTCATAAGCGGCCACCCTGCGCTGAGGCCACTTCATGGGCCCAGTGCGCAACCCCGACAGACCTCAAGGTCGACAGAACCTCTTGGAAGCTTTCGCAGACTTTGAGAGGAGAAACCAATGGATATTACTCAAGGTGTCTAACGAAATAGTATATTCTCCAAGGATTTCCTTCCGAAGAAGCATTAAAGCACTGCACTGGGCAATGAAATGTAAAGATGTATCCTCATCTTCTTCACAGTGAGGGCATTTGGAATCCTGACTTACACCCATAATAAAAAGGTGTCGATTAAGATCTGCTTGACCAGTGAGTATACCAACTAAAATCCATAAATCCTTCCTGGAAAGTCATACTGAGCTCGTGAAGAGTCAAATCTGTGCAAGAAGTACTTAGCCTGCCTGCATCCAGATAGTTCTTGCCACATTCTGTTTTGTTCATGTACAGTCCGTTCATTAATAGAGCTGTAGATGTTAGTTACACTGATACCAACAGATGGTTCAGGACCAGTGAAATGGGAGGTGAAGGCCTGTTTAGCAAGCGCATCTGCTTTCTCATAGTTTAGTAAATTAAAGCAGTCTGCTTCCAAAAATAAATGCCGTAATGGCTACACAATGACGTAAGACGTTACGTCATCACATCATTTACATGCGCGGCACAATTAAATAAGCAAGTCCAAGCATAACTGGTTGATTTATTTCCTGTTAGGTTTATCGGTTTTTCGCCATTTTAATCGTTTTGGTCTAAGTCAGTAGACTTAGACCAAAGTTTAGTTGAACTTTGGTCTTTTTAAGTACAGACTTTAGCATTCAGCTTTAGCTTTGGCTCAGCGAAAAGGCTCAGCGGAAGTCTAAGTCAAAAAGTGAAGTCGCCCTCTGTTTTTTTAAACTTTTGTTGCTATTTCTATCCATGATGTGCTTTCTTAAGCTGTTCTCTGGTTCTCCAGATTTGTCTGTGGCTTTACTGTGTAGGCACCATATTTATTGTGGGAGCTTATTTTCTTGCCACAGGAATGGCAGTATTTATATTTTGGATTGGATGGATTTATATTATGATGTTTATGAATCTGACCGGATGTGTTCTTCAGTATGTTGTTGTCTGTTTAGGACTATGATGCATTTTTCACAGCCAATGAAAATGTGGAGCTTCAGCAGTTTCTGAAGCTGGATGCTGAACTAAGCAATGGACAGAATGATGTAAGTTGTATGTTTGCACATTGTGTTTAATTTGTCAAAATGTTCGTAAAATATACGTTGCAAGAATTACAAAACAAAATGCACAAACTATTTAAAAGACTGATGTTTCAAGAAAGCTTTGAAATGTCATGGAAAATATATGACATGCAGATTTCTGCAAAAGATGTGGATATGCACTGCAGCAATCAAATGTTTGCTATGGCCAGTATTTCCAGGTGATGATATTGGTGTGTTGTGTATGATGTTTCAGGGAGCAGTTTACTGAAGTTGAAGCCAGCCAAATCTGCAGAACAGTGTTCAACTGAGGCTCCTGTATCTATTTAAGTTGCTTTTGCTTATTTAATTAGTGTACATCGGATGCTGGAATTATGAATTTGTGTATTCAATAATATGTAATATGTATGACTGTACTGTTCTGTTCCATGTTGAGGTCATTGCCATTAATCGAATATTGTACATAGCATATAATCTTGTATCTTATTACGTAGCATGTCTGGTGTTTGTAGTTGTTACTCTTCTGCCAAAGATATGCTCTATGATATGCCTTTGTCTGTGGTAAAGCTTTTAGCAGTTAAGATCAAACAGATATTAACATCACTGTGATGACTGTCCTACAAATGTCAAACTAATCAAATAGTTTTGTCACTGTGAAATAACATTTATGCCTGTTGTTTTAATGTTTTTATTATTAAGTACTGGCATTCAGGACGGTACTGTGTAGGAAGTGTTATACAGAATCTTATTGCACTGGTAGTTGATTGTCTACCCCCCCCAGCATTTCCTAAAAGATTACATTTGTGACCAACCTTACATGTAGTAATTCCGGAGAAATTGTGTGCATGTGAAATAATATTTTGTGTTAAAAAACAGTACATGGAAGAGTCTGCTAAAATGCATCTGACATGTAAGCATTACCTTAGTCTGATGTGCTAGTTCACATGTAAGTATTGGATATAATTCGGACAACCGCTTCTAGCCAGCACACGTTATTGTTTATGAGGCTGTGATCCTGCTCAGTCAGCTGATGTTTAAAATTGTTCATTCTTGCTGGTGCATGATACGTGGTTTCTGAGTTAAGACAAAATCAAAACCAAGCTGCATTTCTCTAGATCAGCAAAGTCAGTCACGTTATCAGATACCGGTAGCTGCTGTCAGCATAATTTGATATGATATCAGCCAGACTGCCAGATGCAGACATGTGCATGGGCTGGCTGGCCTGCAGGCCATACGTAGAATTCATTTCAGTCAAAGTGGGCCGGCCCAGCCTGGGCTGATATATCGATGGGATAGGCTGGACACTCTAGGCCAAAATCAACAGCTACTCTCAGAGGACATAATTTTCAGTTATCACGTTTTTCCCATAAGGTGCGTTTTAATTGAATAAGTGGCCATTTGATCTTTTTCATACGATATCAGTTTATTCCATATGCAAATGGTTAGCTGTAGAGTTCTTCGTTTTGAAGAAATGACAATGACAATTTAATCAAAGTAACATCAGGCAAATAGGGCAGGCCAAAAAAAACCAATGTACTAGATTAGGCCACAAAATAAACTCGGACAAAAAGTGCTGAAATGGCCTGCCATGAACAGTTTCAGCCCATGCACTGGTCTGATGTCAGTGTATATCACCAATGTGGCATAAATGTGTAACAACGAATTCTGGCTGGCTTTTGAAAGAATTTCTGATGCCCACTGACTGAAATTTGTTGTTGGGATGGTTGAATAAAATAATGCTGACTGTGAACTACTTATGCTGCATACTGGTTTCATTGCCTTGGTTGTTTCTGTGGCCTTTACTCTGACTAGTTACAATTCCATGCTTTTCCATCATTATGTCCATATTTTAAATGTACATGATATGCCTTATTTATACATCCATACTGAAGTTTAATTCTGTAGCCGTACAAGTATATCATGTTTGTCTGACACGCAGTGCTAAACTATTCACCAACCATTTACCTTGACCATGGTTTTTTCCCAGTTGCATGTAATACTGTTACAATGTCACAGGTTCCCACAGAGATGTTACCAGTTTTTTTCTCAGAACTTTTTAGGCCTAAAAATGGCTAATAGTGTGATGTAGTCAATAGTGTGGTGTGGTTTATGATACTTTATTTCATATGTTCATAAGAGGTGTAACATTGTACTTGTGTTCAGACTTTAATTAGCCTCCGAGTTTGATATATTCAACCCAAAAAATTGAAATTAACAGTTAATACTTTGTGGTGATGGAGTGCAATGATTTAATGAATATGCTTGATACTATTATCTTGTGTCATTCCTGTTAATCTGGGTATTCCAGTGTTATTTTCACTTTTCTATTTTACTGTTATTATTTTGCATAAAGTAAGGAACATTCTGCTCACTTCATTCCAGTACACTGTTCTAGTTAGTGAATTGTTAAGTAGTCGCTAGTTGCAATGTTGTGTTAGCTGCATGTCATGTTGATTCTGAGCTATTGTTTACGGCTGTTTTTCTCTGCAGTGTAATGTAGATTGCTCGTTCTTTTGAATTCAGCACGTTCACATTCTTATTTGTGCTGTAGTTGTTATACAATATACATACCATTGTGGATGTAAAAGTGGTTGATTTAGCAGAGGGAGATGGTGTTGTCAGTCAGATGTCAAACTACTCCTGCTCATTTGTTTAATGTCAAGCCGAATACTTCTTTGCATTGTTAAATGTTTCATAGCTTTTTTGTTAGGATGTATGTGATTAGTTTATTTAGTTCAGCAAAATGCCAGACTGTTGCGGTGCCTGCCTGTATTGAATGTATTCATGCTTTTGCCAGCGCTGTGCCTGAGAACGGCGAAGGACGTGTAGTGTTGTTATTGTGTGTATTATGTCATGTCATGCTTTAATCAAATTTTGTACAGCTTCACAATTCCCATGGAAAATTTAACTATACTATACACAGTAAATGGGTGTTATCAGGATAACATTGTCTGGGTACTTGAGATTTCCAGTCTCTTTGTGGCACTCTTTCCCACATTGTGAATTAGCCATGTATGCATGCTGGCAGTATACTAAGGAAATGTTTAGCTTTTTATCATCTTTAGTGGTGGTTGTGTGATTTTGATGATAGAGACCAGGGCCAGTCGTTTGGCAGAAGGATTTAGAAAGTGTCACTTTTTAAAAAAATTAAACAATAACATTTACATTACATTTTTTATGCTGTTTGCTTAAGCAGACACATCAGTCATCACTACGAATCATGAACTGCATCACTATAATCTTACGTGCTAGCTATGCTGTTGTGATAACGTTCTTCACGTGTATTTTTAAAGTCAAAGCAGTAAATCAAAAGTGGAACTTTCATGGGTATTCAGCAAGTTAGCTAGTTCCCCTTCCTCTGTCCTTCAATAGACAGCATTCTGAAACTAGAAAGCAGTCAGAGCCCACACACCTCCGCCAAGGCCATGTTGTTCGCTAGGTGGCAGCACCATCTTCGGTTTGTCAGCGGTTTCCCTTATGCCCCATTAAAAGCAATGGTAACGAAAATTTCAAAGTGATCCAGAATCCAAATTTCAAAGTGATCCAGGATTCCTTCCGGATCACCCCCAAAATTGAATCACTGGTAGTTTTTGCCATTTCCGGCATAAAATTTCAGAAAGATCCGTCCATAACTTTTTGAGTTATCTTGCTAGCACACAGACAGACAGACAGACAAAGTCTAGCAAAAACATGACCTCCTTGGCGGAGGTAATTATGTCTGTCTGGCGGATAACAGGGGGAAGATAATTATATGCACGTGGTGTATGTGCAATTTTGCCTGGAAAGGCCAACCGAAATGACCTATACTGTGTCGGGCAGGACGTTAAACCCTCACTCACTTCACGCTGTATTTACAGTCTGCATTGATGCCATCAATTCAGTTGCCCATTGAGCTAATTATTTGTACGGGTGGTTGCTGTTGCTAGTGTACTCCATGTGGATGCATGCTTTTATTACTGCTGTTTCTACTGTGGTAGCTTGCTTGTCAGTATCGTAAATGCATGTTCAAATATGTTGACATTATGTTTCTAGCTTGTGCATTGACTGCAACAGAAAATGTTAAAAATACTACGTATATTTGCTGCTGAATGTACTCATTATGCTGACAGTCTGTTATATTGCTTGGCATTTCACACTGGCAAAGCAGAAGGATGTTCTGTGTAAATGGTTATTTAAAAGACGAGCCAGTTAGAACCATGAACTTTCATGTCTTTCATGATCTCAGTTCACCTGAACCTCGATCAAAAGTTGAACCAAGTTCACGCAGCATCACGTTGCACCAAGTTGAACTCGGATCAGCTGATCCCATTCAGCTGAACGGCCGTGGTTATACCGGCACATCCACACTCTAGAATGCTGTATGTATTTGTTAATTAAATTTATCCAGCAAAAATGCCTCAGAAAACCAATATAGCACAAATCTAGCATATCTAGATCACAAGTATAATTGAACTGGACGTCTTATAGATACAAATGAGTTTGTTGCTGTGGTTAGCGTTCGTTCGTATTTTTACTGTAGCAACGAAACATTGCCACAGAAAATGCGATTTATTTATCTATTTGTTAACTTATCAAGCACAAAGAGAACATAAAACGAATGTAGTAAATCTAACATCCAGATCGTCAGAATAATTGCATTAGAGGTCTTATAATTCGATACAAAGTAGTTTTTTGCACGGGATAAGATTCGAATCGGACAATTTTTTTGCAGCAATAGTATCCCGGCATTCATCATTTGAATGGAGATCAAAATTTGGTCAGTGATCAGATGGCGGTTCAGAATTGAACAGAGATCAACGCTTGAACTGCTTTGGTGCAACGCAAATTACCGCTAAACTAGGTTCAAAGTCGAATTTCACCCGAGTTCAAAGTTGAACGACGTTGGTGCAACGCACCCTAACTGTAAAAAGTTAGCTCACATCAGCCTGGTGACCTACCACAATCCCAAATTCCGTTGGTGTGAACTACAAAATGACGAACATCAAAAACGTATAGATAGTTGCTGTTATCAAATATAGACAAATGTTAACCAGGCAAATTATATGTAGTCATCATTAGTTGCCAAAGTAAAATAGCCAACTCGGTAAGCAATATAAAGCTTATGCAGAATTATATTGCATCGTACAAAAATTTCCAGAAAACAGACATGACAGTTATGTTACAGTTTGCGAGCACAATGTGCAAGAAGGCATTAGCACAGCAGATACTGCTGTCATCAGCAAAACTGGTTCAGAAATACTGAATTGCCGAGTAATGCTTCACAAGCCAATGCTGCAATAATCACATCATGCAGACAATCTGAAGACACACAGAGTTGTACAAAGAACAATATTGCAGCACCATGTTCACCACGCTGCTCATCACAACGAACATGGCAAGCAAACATTGCCTTCATTCAGAATATTTTACATCTCATAATGGGTGGTCCACAAAAAAGTAAGTGCCTGACTTTCATGCATTAAGAGCTTCATCAAATACAAACCAATTATCAAAATTCATATGCCAATCAAATTAGTAGTAAAACTCGAAAAGACCATCTAAACACGTCATGAAATATAGTCAGTCAGCTTTGAAATACTAAAAGTTACCTTGTTAATACACTGATCATAGTCCACCAAATGCTGTAGCAACACGTTTTGGGTATGTCAGGATATGATCACTAAGTTGCAAATGTACTGCAAAGTATCTTGGTCAGTGAATTCTGAAAACAGTTGTGATGCAGTAATGACAAAACTTAGGGGCTTACTTCTTATTAGGCCACTCTACAGTGTGTCAGAAAATTTTGTACCCCTAAAGTTTTTAAACTATTTTTCAATAGCTGAAAATTTTAAAGCCATATTTTACATGCAAATTTGGAATTCTAGTCTACGCCAAAGTGCAAAGTTTTATTCCATTATTCTTAAATTTGATGAAGTTATGTTATATTATGCATGCTCAGAGAATTTTTCATTTTCAGAACACATTTACCACAAAACACAAAGTTTTGATATTAGTTTTGATATATGACAACAAACAATCGGCAAGTACAGAAATTGCTGGGATATTACAGCTACAAAAACAGCTAAGAATATTTTTCTGAAAAAGTTCATATCTGATATTCAAAATGTTCACCACCAGCTAAAGCACATGCATTCAGACGATACTGCGAAAGTCTGCCACAAGTCAACCCATATCTGCTGCAGTGCACCTTTTAGCTACAGAATGGTCTTCAGCTTTAAGTTAAGTTTGTAAAATGTCTGCAGCATTGCATCACGCACATTAATAGTCGAGTGGTTCAAATTTAGTGAATTTGGTGGCCATTCATACTTTACAATGAGTTCCATACAGTGGGCTTTAAAGCAAAATTCTCTGGGTGAGTGTGCATAATATGGCATAACTTCATTAAATTTAAGAATAACTGAATGAAACTTTGTAATTGGGCATAGATTTGAATGCTGAATATACGTGTAAAATATGGCTTAAAAATTGTCGGTCTTTGAAAAATAATGTACAAAAAACTTTAGGGTATGCAAATCTGTTAGTTAACACTAACTCGACTGGCCAATTAAGATCCAGAAACTGGTCTTTAAACATTACATCCAACAAACTGGTACTGTAAATAACAAACAGCATAGAAAAAGCACTAGATACGGAATACATTGTACAGCATACCAGTATTATCCAATATTACAATAACCTACACGTATAACAAAAAGATACACAATTATATTTCAAAATTACATTTTAAATGTTTCATTAGCAAACCCTGGGATGAAAATAACCAAAAACTCAAATAAACGAGTAACAGCATATGACCTCATTTTCAGAACAATTTGCTCAACTTTATGTGAATGAAGCAAGGACAGTGTAATACGTTTTACGTTCACCACTGGTCAGCAAAGTTCATGGACATGAATAACTTCAGGAACTTCAGTAATCTGGATGTCATCAGTCAGACGAGCTGTCCGAGTTCCTGGGACAACTGAACCAACAACCCATGCTGGCTGACCATCTTGCTCCAATATATCTGCACAGAACTCCTCCGCTTTGTCCTTCGGCAAAAGCACCAGCAGTCCACCTATAGATGAACATCAACGGTACTGCTACTTGCAACTTGTTATGTTTCTTTCTTTCTTCATATTCCAGATGAAAAGTTTTTCCCAAGCCCAAGGCCACAAGACATCGCTGATCTCAATTTCCTTTGCCTTCAGCCAGACACCAGCTAACACTGTGAGACCACAGATAAAGGGGAGTGCATCATGCAGTGTTTCTGCTTGTGCCCCAGTTTTCACAGGTACTCATTGTGCTTAGCCACAGAGGGTTGGCCAGGCTAAGTTAAGTGGCTAGTTACACGGATGGTTTTCACATCTGCCAATGGTCACGCATCTAATTACTAACTGCACCTGGCTGATAAACAATTCTGATTGAAACCAACATGTTAGGCACTACAGTAAGCCACATAATTAAGAAAGATCTCCATTGTTACAAGACAGTGTTTGCTATGAGCAAACATACACTGTTGGTTATCTGAATATTCTGCTGCAGCAATCCTGAAAGCTCTTTGAAAATTTACATACAAAAGTTCATAAGCAGAATTTAGGGGAAAAATCAGTCTTACAAAAATCCTAGAAAATGGAAAATTAGGCCCTAAATGAACTTTTTAAAGTTTAAAGCAAATTATTAACTGACAGCAAATACTGACTAACATATAAGTGACTGTCAAATCCAGTTCTTTTTGTCCTTTTTATTCTGAAGTCAATAAGTACTATTGAAATGTTCGTTTACCTGCCAAAAATTCGAACAAGTCGTTATGCAAATTACTTATCAACATAATGTCTAACAACTATTATGCAACTGCTTAAACTGCATGTATGTTTTTACTTTTAGCGTAGTGATTTCAAATTTGTTTCCACTAATCCAGTCATTGGTTGCATAAAGACATATTGTACCGGAAGTTTCTGCCGAGGTGCCCTGAAGAAGTCCGAACTTTATTCCGCAAGCCTGTGCCACGGCGACCATGTTACGAATGACAGGCAGCTGATGTATGACGAAGTCAACAGCATTCTGCTGAGCCGAAGCAAGGTTGCTGGCGTGACCCAGGATACCAAAGCCTGTGACGTCTGTAGCACCATGTGCTCCATACTTCTGCATCAGTTGAGCACCTACATCACAAAGTTCCACTTACCCACACAAGTGACACAGTAGCCTCAAAACTAACAATTTAACCACAGCTGTATTATGCTAGTATGACTAATTTTACAGCACAATGTTGGCAACAGTCCGCTAAAACACTAAAAAATGTCCAGCTATTATGAACTTTCTAGTCTGCTACCAGACTGGATAAAAGAATTCTTAATGACTGAGTCTTCCTGCATCTGAGACATTGTTAGCAGCACAAATGTAAGAAACGAACTGTTAGTATGTGTTTTTGGACTGTGACTATAATCAAAGGTTGAGCAGATTGCAGTTAACACATAAGACACACAAAGTAGAACAATTACTGACCGGTACGATTAAGCCGTGTCATGGACGACATGGCACGTTTGTATGCTAACTTCACATCTTCCTCAGTAACAACTTTGCTGACACGTGACCACATATCTGGCATGTGGAGCCACTGGTGAGCATTCACGGCTATCTGAGTGCCAATTGGTTTAGTCAGCACTAGCACATCACCTGGCTCGGCATTGTCCGGCCTTCACATAGTAACACAGTACTCGTTGAACATACAGCATGTGTCATAATGGCGGCAGCGCAAACGCTCGATTCGTTTTTTTGCGATTTTATTCAACACAGTATTAATTGTACTTGATAATGCTTTTTACCGCTTGTTGATATCTCTATTCGTTCTAGAGATGTTTGCAGTCAAACTCGAAAGTTGTCATAAAACGTACTAAATTTTGGATGTTTTTTGCTGTCCCAAATTTTAAGGGGGTGGTGACCCCCAAAAGTTGCACCCGTATTATCACCTCCATCTAGCAGCACATCACGTGGCAAAATTTAATAAAGCTACTCCCTCTGGCTATAAAGTTCTTGCGGCTAATACGCTACATTTTAAGCCAATTTTTGATCCCCCTTTGAAAAAAATTGTAAAGGGGGGCCCATCCCCGATGGAGGGTGCGCTAGTAAGACGTGGTCATTCTCTAGCGCCTGTAAAAATTTGGAAGTGCAGCACCTCCTGGCAGCCGAAATATGGCCTTCCAAAAAAGTTGATTTGGGTGGGTAGACATTAGGCGTGTAATCTCTGGTGTTGGTGGACTAAACTTTACCTTCTTTCTTTTGTTCAACGTGGAATTAACTGTATTTGATAATGCCGTTTACCGCTTGTCGATATCTCTATCCAGTCCCAGAGATATTTGCGGTCAAACTCAAAATTTGTTGTAAAACGTACTAAATTTTGGACGTTTTTTGCCCTCCCAAATTTTAAGGGAGCGGTGCCCCCTAAAAGTTGTACTCGCGTTATCACCCCCCTCTAGCAGCACGTCACGTGGCAATGTTTCATGAAGCTACTCCCTTTGGCTCCAAAGTTCTCGCGGCTAAAATGCTACATTTTAAGCCAATTTTTGACCACCTTTTGAAAAAATTGTGAGGGGGCCTACGTTCCGGGTGCGGGGTGTGCTAGTAAGACTTGGTCATTCTCTAGCATGTGTAAAAATTTGGGGGTGCAGCACCCCCTAAGGGCCGAAATATGGTCTTCTAAAAAGGCGCTTTGGGTGGGTACGATTTCACATTGAGATCTCCAAGGTTACTGAACCAAACTTCACCAGACTTGTTTTGCCTAACGCAGTAGGAATCGCAGTAGATAAAATATTCATCCGATTTTGAATATCTTCATCCGTTTCAGAGACATTCGCCGCCGAACTTCAAAGTCGTCCAAAATCAGGCCAAATTTTGCATGTTTTTGGCCCCTGAAATTTTTTTTGGGTGTGCCCCCAAAATTTTGGACCGGCATTACGCAATTGGGCCTAGTACTGACCACCGTGCAGAATTTCACGCCGGTCGGCCCACGCATCTCGGATATCTCGCGTTGAAAATAAACAAAAAAATAAAAAAAACATCTGAGGTAAAACTTAAGTCCTCCCAAAAACTATCGTCTCCGGGCAGACTAACAAGTGACAAAACTTTCAAACTGATTCAGAAATATAAACTAATGCAATTGGGAGATCTTTAAGAAGCAGAAAATAAATAACAAAAACTTTCAAACAGACATGACAAATTCGCTGGATCCGCAGACCGAAGTTGCAACACCACCAATTGTCATCCATGGATTGACAACTGTTTGACCACCAGTCACAACTGTACCTGCCTCCTCTGCCAAATCCTGCAATTAGTATACAAATCTATAGCTACAGGCTCAAGCCAATCTGGAATAAACTGAATAACAAGAAAGAAAATAAGATCACAACACGAGTGACAAGTGTATACCACATACTGGTTTTATAAGGGGCATTCAATAAATTCCAAACAAAACTACATCCTTAATACAATGACAGTAAATTGCACATTTTTGACAGTTATGTTACTTTTTCAACACATTCTCCCTGCGCTTCAATGCAGCGTTCCCATTGTTCTACAAGTCGGATGGAACCCACATCATTAAGTTACTGTTGGCACCTGTAAAAATTTCCAGACACAATGCTGTAGAACATCTTCATCGTTCTTGAACTTAATTTCTCAGAGTGATTTGTTCTGTAGTCCAAACAAATTAAAATCACTTGCAGCTAAGTCTGGGCTGTATAGCAAATGCTGTAGCAGTTCCCAGCCCATCTCTTCAATTTTCTTATCTGTCTAATGGGCACATTGCATGGTGGGCACTGCCATTTTAAAGAATGACACCTTTTTGCTGCAAACCTGGTCAATTGCCACGAATTGCTGGTCGTAATCAATTGGAATAATGCACAGTAACATTCTTTATTCACAGTATGTCTTTCAAGCAAAAAGTCTGAAAGAACAACTCTCCAAGTAAACCAAAAAACTGCTTTGTCTGCAGCTAACTGTTTTTGCTGCAGTGCTCCAACACTGATATCATCACTGACTGATGAATGATGACCGCTGCAAATGTGGGCAAACAATTCAAATACTTTCAAACGTGATAAAAGTGTCACTGCCGATCACTACAGATAATCTTACCTACAATAAATTTCAGTACTTTCTACGCCTTCTGCGACCAGAAAATTTTATGACTATTCTCTGAGTATGCCAAACGAAAATGCCCATCATTTATATCTTAATAATAATGATGTCACAGCGTGACATCATAAATGAAACCACAGTAAGTGATCTATAACAGTGGCCGTACAACTTCATAATAGTTTTGGTTTTTAACTGTCACTGTGTGAACAAGCTTTCAAGAATTTGGAAGGCACTACAGATTAGTCATGAACTCAAACTTTGTGTTTTTAAACCACTGTCAAAGCCATACTACAGTAGTCAGTGCTTGTCTCTAACAACTGCACAAGAACACTCACTCGATGGGACCTATACTTGCCTGTTCCGCAAAGCTCTCGATATTTCATACAAAGACCATGGTCCCAACGTTACGCTGTATGAATCCTTGCCACCAATCAGTTTATCACTTCGCTATAAATGTCTATAGTTCGCAGGACATTGCTACAGAGGAGAAGATGAACCGGTTCACTCCATTCTGTTTTTCGAACCGTCTGGAACTTTTCGGCCCGGTGGTTATACTCGCATGAGCTACATCAAAACCCTGCTGCGGGACTCCAGTCTACAATCAGTCGACTAACTTGTCGCAAGCCATAGCATCACGTGACGAGTGGCGTGTCGTCTGCACTGGGATTGACGTTGACAGCACCACTGCGATGTAGAACAAAGAAGAAAGAAGTTGCAGTGTGCTTACTGACAAGAACAGTAATGGAACTTATTGAACGCACCTCGTATATGAGCATGAACACGACATACCTGTGTAACAATAATGCACTAAAATACATGCACTTAATTTTTGTTCAGAAGCACACTCACTTCAGGTATGCTGGGCATTCATCTACATACCAACAGCATATTTGATCACGCTGTGACTTAACCTTTCGATCCACAAGTCCTAAGATGCACAACTAACAAAAGTTTGGTGAAAATCTAGATGATCAAAACTGGAAAATTTACAGTAAGCTGCCTGAAGCATGCAATATTAAATCAGCTTAATATCTAACCTTAAATCCCTGCATAAGTAGCGGAATAACGATGTCTCGATCGCGTTCTGTCAGTTTCTGGCTGACTCCAAGTAACATCAACATATTATCACAGCTGACGACTCCCAATGCATACAGATCACTCAGCACATTGGCACACGTTATTTTACCCTACAATGACAATAAAGGTTTAATCTCAAATGCTGCATAGCAACCAATACATTTCATCCAAACTTCAACATCCCTAGTATGTAAAAAGTGAAAAATAAGAACCATGTTTGCATGACCAGCAGTACTGACTTACACATTTCCTATTATTGATCTTTAGCATACCTGGTATATCACAATATAACACCATCCAATATAAACCTACTATTCATCAGAATATAACATAGTCCAAAAAAATAAATACAAAAATGAATGAATACATGATTTATTGTGCATATTTTGCATAATAAATACATAATTTATAGTTAATGTTCTTAAGAGATTATGCACGTAACATAAACAACACAACATTATACATACCATAATGTATGGGCTGTCTACCAATGGATAGAAGAAATCTGTGGTTTGTATAAGAGACAGATTGCCATAGCGAAGAGGTACAACAGATGAGTCTAAGCCAATTCCTGCCAACAATTACATAAATAAATGTACAAAACATCAGTTTATACACTTGTTAACGGCGACATGCAATGAGTGACACATCGAAAACAGCAAAAATCATAAAAAGGTGATATCACTCACCATCACATCGTCTAAC
>Ga0056128_1001441_pt1 | contig 26505 bp, 17 predicted proteins | sample WorMetLIZISLAND2_FD_71113 | JGI IMG/M metagenome (GOLD analysis project Ga0056128, IMG submission 71113) | Marine gutless worms symbiont microbial communities from Max Planck institute for Marine Microbiology, Germany - Olavius geniculatus... ... | reverse complement strand
ACTGGCGGTGGTCAAGGCCATCGCTAGGGAAGAAACGGCGAGTTCTGCGCAACAGTAGGCCCTGTGGCCAGGACTGCAAGTATACCGATCCAGTCGGTTAACCTGGCTGACTTGGGCTGTATGCTAGCTTAATTGGGCTTCGCCCTCGCCGGCTCAAAGTGCCGTCAAGGGGATGAGCTCCCTCACAATGGACCTAGCTGTCTATGCGGAATCTTCTTCTTTATGTCTAGGGGTTTACTTTTTTTCTGGACACAGTGTAGTTGGTGTTAACTAAATGTTGCTAACAAGTAAGCATGGATATTCGATGTGTGTCATGGATTTGCTGTGGCTTCATTGGAGAAATGAAGGAGTGAATGAGGATTGGATGGTGCTAGGTAATCTTTATGAGATTCTGTGCTGTGTATATGTTGCTTGTGTGAATGACTTAACTGCTTTTGATTTTATCTAGTTCAACTACTAGCCTGTGCTCAATAAATACTCATTCTTATCTGTGTCTGCTTAGAGTGGGATTTATGCTGTGTTTGTCATAGTAAATAATCATATTCTCTCTTTTTTTTGGTTTTTGTTTAAATGATCCTATGTTCATGGTATTTCTTGTTAAGCCAGTTCTAAAAGTAAACCTATAGGAATTGTCGGGAGTTTTACTTGTTTCCTGTTATGCAAATAACAACAATAGAGCACCATTTTCTTTTTCTCTGTTAATATCAATATGATAAGAATCAGTATGAGTTTAACAGGGTTTAATGTAAGTCGTTATGGAGATAACATTTTTCTCCGGTTCTATCTTGCACTAGTACTTACATGCAGATCTGTGTCTTAGGGCAACACCAAAGCGCACAGAAACCTGACTTGCATAATGCAAACATACTGATCACACTGGCTGTGAGAAATGCCCCGTTATGATGAGATAAGAAGACTGGCCGTCGTTCGTTCTCAAGTGGGAGCTGTGTGTATTGTGAATGGCTGTGCTCAGTTGTGATGGTCCATCTTGATAAAGCTGCTATGAACACCGTGGTCCATAAAAATGTGGCACTTTACTTTTGTCCATATCTTCACCAACTATTGACCGATTTTCAAAATTCTTTCACTAGCACACTTTGCGGACAATTTGCAATAATGTGATTTTTATATATCCCACCACATCGTAAGTACGTCTCTACACTACCTTGTGAAATATAAATATGTTAGAAAAACTAACGATCGTATCAAACGTTTAGGTTAATGAAAAAAAAACACCAGACCAACATTGCAGTGAATGATCCATTTGACACTACACTGTTTAATGTTCTCTAATGTCTTAACTGCAGTGTTGGTATGAAGTATTTTTGTTCATTTACCAAAATGCTTGTTTGTTATTATCGATATATATTTATATTTCATTCATATTTTACAAGATAGTGTAGATATGCATTTGCGGTGTAGAAGATATATAATAATGACATTATTGCAAATTGTCTGCAGAGTGTGCCAGTGAAAGAATTCTGAAATAGGTCAATAATTGGCAAAGATATGGGCAAAAGTTAAGTGCCACATTTTTATGGACCATCCTGTAGTGGCATCGTCACATGGAGTGGGTGAGGTGACAGTTGCTCCCGAAATTTTTGGGCTTTTGGAAATTTATTAGAAATCTTCTTGTCTGAAAATTTTTGTTCACCAAAAATGCATAATCTGCGGGCTAACTCCCGCCCCGCATTTTGGAGAAATTTAGGGGCAGAATTAAAATTTTGAGCACCATACTGGAAATTTGCAGCTGTCTGTTGGAAATCTGTCGGAAATCTGCCGTGTTTGTTAGAAAGTTGCAACCTTTCCTGTCCTACTGATTTTTTTACCCACAATGCTGCTGCTGCTGTTATGGCTTGAGTTGTGTTGTCATAATTCTGTGCTAGATCTTGAGAGTGCGGAGGACTTGTACCAGCGTCGTGTGACACGTGTCATCACCAACGACTTTCCGGTCTACTTCGCGCTGGTGACAAGAATTCGCCAGGAGACGAAGACGATCGGCATGGAAGGTGGTCTCATCAGCTCGACCGTTGTGCCTCAGGTCCAAGCCATGTTTCCTGATGGAGCCATGCAGAAGAGCATTCGAGTCGGAGTTCAGGTGATGAGGAAAATATTTCGAAAGCATTTCCTGATTTTTCTGCTGCGTTTTTCGTAGATACAGCAGGACAGTCAAGAGTGCTGAGCATCCAGTCTAATACTTGTATTGTTGCTTTGCAATTGTTTTCGTTTTAAATGCTGTAGATTTTTCCATGTTTTTCGTAGCAGAGTTGAGGCTTTGTGGTTTTCACAGATGCACTGAGATGCAGTCATTCGAGTGTTTTCTAACCCAGTCTTGTAGACAGACTGAGATGTTAACTTTCTCTGGACAAAAAACAGGTGATTGAGATGATTTCAGATTCTTGTCATGATGTCACTGTGTCTGTGTTGTAGTGTTTTACTGGCATGAATTTAATCTAAATTTTAAGGATTAAAATTCTGTTGATCATATATTCAGTTGTATGTTAAATTTAAATTTTCAAACAGTTAATTGTGCAATTAATTGTTAATTTTTGCCACCGTAGTTAGCCGACCGTACTTTAGTAATGGTCGAGCTGTTGTCATGATTGTCGTCTGTCCGTCTGTTCGTCATCCATCTGTCACAGATATACTGTGGCTAAATGGTGCAAGATAGGGCCTTGGTTGCTGTTGATCACTAATAGGAAGTGGCATATGCCCTGTCAGATTAGATGGAAATCATTGACCTTGGATGACTTTGAAGGTCACTGACAACCCGCATGGTCGGCTGTCCTAGCAACAGCTGGGCTTCTTGTTTTACTGTTGTCATAATGTGACTGTCATGATGTGTAGGCTCATCCGGTGAGTGAGGATTTGGTGGAGAAGGTCCTTGGTAGTGGAGTGTCAGTGAGTCCCGTGGTGACCATCGAACCGAGACATCGCAAGTTCCATCAGCCCATCTCCATCACTATTCCCCTGCCTCCGAAGTCATCACTGCGAGGTGGTAAGACCCGTCCCGCTGCCGGAGCCCCGACGCTACGTCTGCTCTGCAGCATGACAGGTCATTCTCACATTGATACTCTCTGCCCTTGATGCTATGTACATTGCGACAGCCTTTTTCTGTCATGCGAAACAAAGTACTTTATGGTTTTAATGAAGAAACATTAAACATCTGCGTAGAGTGTAATTTTTTATGTCTCCGCCAACGTAGTAGCTGGAGGCATTATGATTCCAGAGTGTTCATGCATTCGAGCATACATGCATGAGTTCCAAACAAACATTGTTAGCAAGATGTCTTGAGTATTTGTTGATGGAATTTGATCAAACTTTCACCACTAAGGGACTTTGGGACAAGGATGAATGCATCAAATTTCAGGGTTGAAAGGTCAAGGGTCAAGGTCACGATGCGGTTAAATATGCCTTGAAATGCACTTTTTGGCTTGTTTCGTGTTGGCGAAGGCATAATAGTTGACGGAGTCGTAACCACCATCTAGTCTTACTCACTGTACAGCGTAGTTGTTTGCACAATACTATCAGTCAGTCAGTGAAAATATTTATATAGCACCATTTGTTGAAAACAAATCGGAGAAGCATGGTTCCTTACTTAATAAGTAATGCAATTGCTGACTAGTTTAGTGATGCTTTAAGTAGCTGATCGGTGTAAAATTGAGTCATTTATTGCAAACTATTCGTACATAGAGTCTTTGCGCTGTCAGTTCTGTTCTGATGCATCTGAAGAACATTTAACGATGTGTTTCATGGTTGTAACTTGGCATGAATTTTCTGATCCGTGTTCAGCTCATTGCATGTCACCATGACTGCTGCCAACAGTCACTGCTGTACAACAACCTGAAATTAAATTACAAGAAGTCCAGCTGTCGTTACGATAGCCGACTGTACTGGTTGTCAGTGACCTTGAAGGTCATCCAAGGTTGATGATTTTTTTCTCAATGGAATTGCGTGTGCCACTTCCTGTTAATAACGATTAATAGTAACCTTGGCCCTATCTCTCACCACTTCTGAGACACAGCCACTTATAACTTGAACTTTCCACTAAAAATTGCGGCCAAACCACTGCAGATGGAGACATAGTTACTATTGACAGCTTATAGGAAGTCGCCAGCACCCTATCCGATAGTACCATCGCTGACCCCCTACAACTTACCATTTAGCCACAATACTGCATGATTGGCATACCATATTGCGTTATGACCCTTCAAGTTCATCCAAGGTCAATGATTTTCATGTCATTTGAAAGTTAATATGTGACTTTTTGTTAGTGATCGATAGCATCCTGTAGCCATTGGTCTGACTGTATTTAGCTATTGTCACGATGTTGTCACAATGTCGTATGTTGTTTAGGTGGCATGTCTGCAGCGCAATGGGAGGATATCACGGGAGCCAATCCGCTGACACTGATCAATGATTGCGTCCAGTTCACTACCAACATTTCGGCACGGTACTCTGACTCTGCAGTATTTGTTTGTAGTAAACACACACATTAAGGGTCCATGGCCACCGTCAAACTCACTTGTGCGATTTATGTAGACCTCAATTAGACATTTCATCTTGTATATATAATATGTTAATTTATGCTTTGTAAATGTATGAAATTAATGTCTGAATATTACGAAAAATGGCATTACATTACGTTACGTTATGCTGAAAAATCTGATCTTGGCAAGTGGCCGAAGTGATGTCACCAGTTGTACACAGTCAGTGTTTACCAATTAATTTTAATATTTTTAATCACAAAAAATACTGTGTCGCATGTTAACTACAGCAGTGGAAAATGTGATTTTTATAATGCTTATGTTTTTAAGCGTATCCTGTGTTGACGACGTGTTCAACCGGTGACGTCATCCGCCTGTCAACATGGCGTGTTGTTTTCTCCAGCATTTTTGTAGATCGTTGATTTCAAATGTAAATTTCTTCATGTTGACAAAATGCTGGTTGCCAATATTACTATCAAAATTATTAGATAATTATGCGGTTTTAGGAAAATGGATAAAATTTATATGTTAATTTTGGTATTGATGGGATCATTAAACATTATGATGTACATCTAAATGCCACCGTGTTTTATTATATTATGAAATGGTGTTCAAAGTATATATAAAAAGCAGGAAGGTAAAACAGTGAAAACATCCCACAAACGCCTCTTTCATTCACTTTTTCAAACGTCATCTTAAGACTTACTATTTTCAGTTCGCTTACCTTGCCCCCTAGTGCCCGTCTCCAGTGTACCCTGATTCTCTTGTGAGATTTTGGCGCTGTATAAATTGGCACTTATCCCCCCCTCGGCCTCCAATAAAGAGCATTCTGAGATTAATGACTGTTTGGAGGATAACAGCTAAGTTTATTAGAACTGCTATTACCGTTACATATGCATGCTCATGATGGAGAGTTCTTACAATTTTACGTTTAGGTCATTTTTTCAGTTTGTGTTTTATAAAGGTTAAACTTTCTGTAAAGTTTCAACTTTTTGTTTCGTTATTATGTGTATGTGCAATTTTGCCTGAAAAAGCCATCTTCAAAATGACCTATATAGTGTTGGGCGGGACGTTAAACCTTACTCACTTACATAATCAATATGAAGCGCTGGTGTTTATGGGCTCAGAGCTCGTGGATGTCCAGTGTTTCTTGTACAATTGGTCTCCAGATCTGTGGTGGTCTTGAAGGCTTGCCTGGGTATGTGTTTTAACCAGCTTGCCAGTCTCGGGTTAAGAACAGCTTCAGTGTTTAGAAATAGCTTTAGATAAAAGCAGATTTTCGATGTCGGTTTTTACGTGCGAAAGCAGCCACTGCTTTCAGCGCGTCATAGCCATCGCAATTTTGTCTGTCCGTCCGAACGTTCGTCCATCCGTCTGTCACACGGGTGGATCAGTCAAAAATGGTGCAAGATAGGATCTCCAAATCTTCACCGTTGGCTACCTGGAAGACTCTAGTTTCAGGAACCGTAAAGCTTTTTCATAAATTCGAAGGGGGTCACCCCGAACGAGAGCGCTAAGTGAGAGGGGGGTGGGCAAAATTTGCGATTTTTGGCCAATAAGTCACTGTATCTCAGTAACGGTGCGAGATAGTGCCTAGGTTACTATTAATCACTAATAGGAAGTTGTACACTGGCTCTCGATTAGCGCCCAATTCAATGACCTTGATTGACATTGAACGCCAAAATAGGGGGTTTTATGGATTTTTTTGGTTTCGGGCTGCAAGACACATTGCTAGAGCGAATTGCGGCGAAACCAATTAAGATAGACATGGACAAGCTGTGTATGAAATTTTCAGCATTGAACGTAGATTCCGACGGTCCAAGTCTTGATTTTCTAGGTTGAAGGAAACCTGCGCATGAGGGTATCAAAGAGCAGTACCCCGTAAGAGTTGCGACGAAATGGCTGGAGATAGACTGACAGTTTGCGAACAGGAACTGCTATAGGCTTTCGCACGTCCCGTGAGCATTAGCTCAAATTTCTTGTTGTATGTAATATGCTAGTCATTATTTGTGACCAACTAAAAAAACTTCCGTGACTACGTAGCTGCTGTTGCTGTGTATTGCTAGGTTCTGGCTAATGGACTGCACCAACACGAGGGAGTCAACGCGCATGGCAACCAGTCTGTACAACGAAGTGATTGCTGTTCCGTTCATGTCCAAGTTTGTGTTGTTTGCTAAGCGACGCAGCGTCACCGAGGCTCGACTGCGTGTCTTCTGCATGACGGATGACAAGATGGAGAAGACCCTGGAAGGCCAGGAACATTTCGTAGAGGTCGCAAGGAGTCGCGACGTAGAGGTATCATTTATTGTTGCACTCTGTATTTAATGAAAAAATGCTGCATGTCAGTTTTTCGCAGCTTTTTAGAGATACGTAATGACTGAAAAAATCTTGTCAGCGAAAAGTGTCCCAAAACTGTTCATTACTAGTTGAATATTTGCGTTCAACTCCATTTTTTCTGCTCTTTTTGCTCGCAGACTTGTACTCCCATACTTTTGAATCTGCGGTGCCAGTAAGCCGCTTTTGTTTGCCTTTATTGTTTAAACTGCACTAAATTTGGTCACTTAGTTCTCTGGAAAAGAATTAAAATTGTTGCCAATAGACGTCATATCACAACTGTTGCGATTGGTGATACTCCGTCTATGTTCCCTTAAAGTGTTTGGAAAAATCAGGGAAAAGTCTGGGAATTTGATCATGACTGGAGAGTGGCCACCCTGTATGTAGTGTAACCCTTTGATACAGTGATGTTTATATGACTATGAAACTGGGCACAGTTTATTTCCATGTTTGCATCCAAGTGTATCTAAGTACTTAAGTGACAAGTTAGGTGTCCTAGCAGTCTTCTGAGATCATGTCACTGTAATCATTTTGTTTTTTAGTCTTTACTAATAACAAATACACTTTTATTTTTATCGTGGTCTGTTGAGTACTGTGAGAGCGTAACGAGGCATAATAAACAATGTTGAACCGTACTTGAACCCGAGACTCATTTTGACCATCACATGACTTGAGTTAGATTATGGTTTGTTATAACACTGCAGATGCTATGGTGAGAGATGGGGGGATGAATTATAATTATGATGAAATGAGAATAGGACGAAAATTTTACGTGGCAGTGAATTTGATGTGGCATGAGAATTGACATTGGCAGTGGGTTGTGCGTTCTTAAATTCGAACATTCTTAAATGCACCACATAATTTTGCCCTGCTTTGAGATGTTAGCTAAACATTTTATTCTACTAGCACATCGAGCACATTTAAGGTTACTGTACAGTTAACTGTGAATTTACTTACTTACTTATTTACGCAGGTTTTGGAAGGACATCGTCAGTATGTTGAGGTGATTGGCAACATGCATCCAGTGACGAAGTCCACGGAGCCGCTCTACGTCGGCTTTCGTCCGTTTCGTGAGAACCGTCTGCCGTTGATCGTGCGTCTGCGTGATCTCAAAGCTGAGCCTGCTGGTCAGGTGGTTTTCCTGCCAGCACCAAGGACCTCGGACGCACCGCCAACTCCCATCTGCGTGTTGAACCTGGTGTTGCCTGGACCGGCCGGTCCCGATGCACAGACGCCAGACATGGAAGTCAGTGATGTTCAGCTCAGTGAAGCATTGAAAGCTGCTGCTCCACGTATGTGTTCAGATTGTCTAATGTTGTTGTTGTAATGCCGCACCAACTCGTCTTTTCTTTTCTCGTCGTGCATTGTCAAGGTTGAGGAAGTGATGCTGGAGACATTGCAAAAAGAGTGAGTCTGCGGGATACGGAGTCATTCGAAGCTGTTGTGCCTGACGGACTGTCGTCGGGTACAGATGTCGATATGCTGAGGCTTGTTGTCCACGTTCTTTCAACGGCAGGTGAACCAGCCGGCTGTTGGTTTCACCACGAAAAGGCGACTCCACACCAGAACCATTGTCTAATGTTGCATTATCGTTGTGCTGACTACTACATGGCTTCACTGTTGATGTCACATGTCTTTGCAGTTTTCGGACTTATGCCACGTTAGAGTAGATTATCATTATCATCGTCATCACCAGTCTGTTACACATGCATTACTCCTACAGTCTGTCCACTCGTTCGTTTGTTTGTTTGGGTTTGTTTGGATGCCCAGTTTTTTCGGTATTTTTCATCAAAGAAATCAGTTAGTAATGATTTTGAACGTAGCTACATTTTTGTCTGATGTTCACAGATAGCAGAAGTGGTTGTAGTATCATAAAATAATTGTTCAGTGGTAGTTACAGCAAAGTTGCATGCTATAAGTTTTCTTTAAGTTATTTCTGATCGTGATGTATCCCAGTGTTTTTCAGCAGTGAAGAGTTGATAGTGAACATGGTCAATGGTTAAGTGCCATAGCTATTCAGAGGAAACTCATCTTAGAGCTACGGAGTCACTTGCTGTATGGGATCACACAGTGTTACCTGCCACCCGACACAGGTGAACGTGCCCCGCTTGTACTCGATTTACCTACCCTGGAGGGATGGAAGACTGAGTTGATCTAGGCAGCTGGTTACATTCCGAGATAGTTTACCTACCTGCAGGCAGTCACCCAACCAAGTACTGTCCCTGCTCGGTGTAGAGTAACTTCAGTGATCGGATGAAACGCGTTACCACTACGACAAGCCAGCAACCAATTGTACATTGTGTGCCGATGTTGAGTTTATGTTTGTATGTGTACGTTGGCAGCAGTAGGAACGGATCAGATCTCGCGAGCCGAGCTGCGACTAACAGACATCGCTGACGCACTGCAGAGTGACTGGGTGCCACTAGCCAGACAGCTCGGCCTTACACAGCATGAGATCATCGCCATCCAACGTGACTACCAGTACGTCAGCGAACAGGTAACCTGACTGCAAACAAACTACAGCCGGAGCTTACGCTTTGGAATATTTTCGGATTTTTATCTTTCTGATTTACTGTCTTAGCTAACCATGAATTTGAGGTTTTCTTTATCTTCCCATTACTGGGATATTTTTTTGTGTATTTTGCAACGTGTTTGTTTTGTTTCAGTACATGTATCAGTGTATCTTGTGGTTTATGGCATGCTTTAAGAATAAATGGATTCTTAGAGTCTTAATTGTGCAGTTTCGTACATGTGTCTCTAAAAGTGTCTTAGAACATGCAGAAAGTTGGAAATGACCTACTTTTGCTGTAGGCTGATTACCCAGAAATTGCTGTGTGCTGAACCTGTAGGAGCTGGGGCTGAAATTGATGGATTCTGTGGTTGTTATTTGGAAATGTGATCGGTCAGTCATTCAGTTCGTACGTTCATAAAGCGTATTTTTAAAAAAAAGTTCTCAGACATGCCTGTAACGAGTGGACATGCTTCCTGTTTTGCCGTTACCATGGTGACCAATTATCTGGAAAACAGACAGTGGGGAAATGTTAGGGATTTGGGTCAAAATCAGGGAAATGTCAGGGAAAAATCTTGTCAGGGAAAAATGCCCAAAAAGTTTTCGTAAAAATTGTGTCGACAGGTTTTTTAGTATCACTTACTTATTTTATGCTGTTTATTGCTGAATTTTGCTTGCATACTAGTTTCTAACATTTATATCTGTGTTGTATATATTTTAGCTAGTACTAGGGTTAGGTTACTCTAGTTGAGTAATGATCAGTAGTTGCACGAAACATCAGGGAAATGTTTGGAGAGTGGTGACGTTGCATTATTTGTCTGATGCTGATTGCTGCCTGTGTGAAAAGGCGCTGGTTGTGCTTCACAAGTGGATCGAGAAGAACCAGGAGAACGCTACGGGCAACGAGCTGGAGCGCGCGTTGAAACGCATCGGTCGTGAGGACATCATCAACCAGTGTATGCGCAACGTTGAGGAGGTTACGGACGAACAGGAGAAACAACAGGCGCTGGTGTTTTTAGAGGGTCCGGCGATGACAGCCGCTGCCACTGTGCCACCAGATGCTGGTGCTGGTAAGTGACTGCATTAAACCCTCCATTCAATAGACACATTCACTGGATTGCTCTTATAATGATGACACACTGGCCTGTTTCTGGTACCAGATTTTTCTGCTGCCAGAACGTGTTCAATTCCATGCTGTTACTGGCTGGAAAGTTGAGTTGTGATTGGTCACTCGGAGCAGATGACATCACCTTTTGTTTGTTAGTAACCAAAGCTGTAGTGGACTGTTTATGTGCCTTTTTGTTTTGGATTTTTTTTTCAACATCTTGAATGCTAAATAGCAGCTGTAATATTATCATCCGCAAAATTCTGAGATTCGGATTTCATTTTCGTTTTATTTCTGCTGGTATCATTTGCCGGCAAAGTGTGTCATGGTTTCTGGTACCAGATGACTGGCACCCATTTTCTGCACCAGAAGCCAGCATCGGAAACTGTTGCCAGAAATTGGCCAGTGTGTCATCAACTTTAGCCTGCTGGCCTGCAGCGGAGCAGTGAGGCAAACCTTTGAGAGACAATGATGTCCATGTCCACTTAGGAGTAGAAGACATGACTTGGTCGTATTTATTCACTCCCGTTGATCACTGGAATGAAACATTGGGGGACCAACCGTGTGACTAGTGGAATAATAATCCATCACTCTTTTCTCTCTCTCTCATTTGTCTGCTTTTGCTATTAAATGTCACGCAGTTCGGCATTATCTATAACTAACCAGGAAATTAAATAAATGAAGAATGAATTACAGTTCAGAATAAACTAGAGCTGTCGAAGCGTTAATTTTTTTGGCATTAATTTTTGTTAACACATGCGTTAACTCGTTAAGAAGGCATCGTTGTCAGTATTGTAGGTGGGCTACATTGAGAGGTTGACTGGAATGATGACTGGCAAACTTGTGGCTGTGTCTCAGGACCGCGTCAGTAGTAATGGAACAGCAGCAAAACTATTTCTCATTACTTCAATATTATTCGATCGTCAAATAGCCGTGGTTTAATGGAATATTGGAACTCTTGATTCACAGAATTTAGTGAATTTGCATATGTGCATTAATTTTTTTTAATGTGGGTTAATTTGTTAACTCGTTAACGTGTTAACATGTTAATTCGACAGCACTGGAATAATTTTTTTAAAACAAATGCCTAACAACCACTATCAACTACCAACAGTTGCAGTAGCTATAGGCTGCCACTTGCTTCATGGCCAGTGGGCTAAGTGCCATCCAGTTAAGTAGTATGTACATTTCTAATTACACTAGGGGAGTTGTCTGCGTTTTCTGTGTGTGCATGGTGACCACTGATCAGAGAAATTAGACAAGAAGCCCAGCTGTCGCTAGGGTAGGGCCGACTGTACTGGTTGTCACTGACCTTGAAAGTCATCCAAGGTCGATGATTTTCATTTCATCCGAAAGGGTGTATGCCACTTCCTATTAGTTTAGCCACAATACATCCGTGTCGGACAGACAGACAACAACCATGACCTTTAAGCTTACAGCTTAACGGTTGACCCAGAAAGTGCAATATGCCATGGTCACTGATTTTGATGAACGACTGTAACTAGTGGTGACCACGACAAGTTATTGTTCTGGTGGTAAGGGTTCATTGTGCTTTGTGGTATCGCATAAAATCTTGATCTTTTTTATGTCACATGTTTAACATTTAATGGGATGTGTCGAGTTTGTTTTGAGCTGTTTGCTCTGACAAAATGATTTACCTTTCGGAAGTAGTTCTACAATCTGCATCTGGAGGAGAAGTTAAGACGTGGTCACCATGCTTATGTTCTGTAGTTGTGATGAATGTTTATTAAGTGCTATTTCTGTGGTTGCATGGGATGACACTTATTTTTGTTATAGGCTTTCCAACAACAGTTAAACTTCTGGCCAGTTTTAGGAACTAATTTTTGCACCATTGTGACAAATTTTACTCATTACTTGTTGTTCTTTGGTGATGCCGTGAACAGCCAAATATGTTTGAGCCCTTATCAATGACTGTACATTGTCACACATAAATTTGCATAATGCTGCCAGCCAATGAGTTTCTTATAGTCTGAAAGTTGGTTTGTCAACAGCAGGTTTTGCTAAGCATAAATTGTTCTTTGACTCGGCATATTTGTTGAACGTGGAAAAGTGCATAAGCACTAATAGCAGTTATACTAACTGTCAGCTGTGGCAGTTTTGCATCATTTGTCGACATTGTTTGCATATTTAAGTTTCGCACAAGTAACGTTGAATGAGTATTAATCGATGCAGGTTTTGCATGAAGTTGTTGGCGTTGTGGATTTTGCTGCATGCGTTTTTAACTACTAACGAGATGTAATTAGTGAGCAGCATGCGTTCGTCATGTGTCGTCGTTACAGCAGGTAAATGCTAATTTATATTTATCATTTTTGCAGAACGTTTTCCATGAGTAAAGTTTTCGTTGATGCATGCCGTGTATCACTGTAGTTGTGTTGTAATCTAGACGTAGAGGTCTTGTCAGTGCATGTTGTAAAGTGGGTCGCAACTTTTTGATGGTTTGTTGAATATGCATGCTCACTAACATAGCCTACGTTTAATAACTGTGAATGTTGTGTAAGGCATGTGTGACGTTAGGCAACTACCAGAGATAACATGCTTTAGTGACATATGGTTATGCCAGTAATCTGTATTACATGTTTCCTCGTACGTGTCTGTTACTGGCGTGTTACGACTAATGTCTTCGCTGTCTTGTATTTCGCTACATAACAGTGCATGATCATGTAAGAATATCACGCGCAGCTGCAGTATCATTTACAATGTAGGTAAATACTAAAGAACTGGTGAAGCATCTAGTGAGGAAGCCAGTTTTGTTTTGCAGCTTGAGTTTTTTTATTCAGCGGAAACTGTTCTTATTATTGTTGATGGCACTTAATGTGTTTTGTGGTGTATCTGTCATCTAGATGAGTTCTTCGAGACATCGGTAGATGATGCGATGATGGACTCTCGGCAGCTCCACATAACTCCGAGGACAACCGACAGAGATGATTCACCGATCCATCAAGTACACAGAAAGAACATTGCGTTAAACCTACCGCAGGATTGGCAGCCGTTCTCGGCAGCAGCTGAACCAGCGCAAGATTCTCCCATTACAGACGTTGCACCATCAGATGTCCAGTGGCCACCAACAGCCACTGAGTACCAAGATCAGTCACCTGTGACAGAGTCTCCAGTTCAAGCTCAACTGAAGTCCGACATTGTGTCACAGCCTGTTGACTGGGCGCAGCTGGATAAGCCAACGAAAAAATCGACTGGCGATTCGCCGATTCTGCAAGTTCGGAAAAAGAAGTCTGTGTTAAATCTGCCGGAGGATTGGCAGCCAGCGTCGTCCATCGAACCTTCGGAACAGTCTCCCGTTACAGATATTGCGCCGTCAGAACTGGCGTGGCCTCCGGTAACCACCACTGACTACGCAGATCAGCAGGCGGTAGCAGAAGAGTCAGTCCATGCTCAGTCGAAGTCGGACATTTCTTCGGAGCCCGTTAACTGGGAAGACTTGGGTAAGCCAAAGACAACTGCGCCGCCGCCTGCCTCGTTTCGTAGTGTTACGAAGCAGATGATCGAAGGTGAGGTGTATGAAACCGAGGAGAAGAATGAGACCAGCGAGCGGGCGGAGGATGGTAGCGAGTGTTTGGTCCGACGGCTGGTGACAACACGCCGACAGCTGTTGCCTGTCACCGAGCTAACACTAGAGAATGGCGTTGAAGTATCACGGACGACATCCGACATTGTTGTCACTGTACACGTCGACGAGTTCGTCGATGTTCTACCACCAGGCGTCGACGACCCTCATTCCATCGGCCTCGAAACAGCGACGACAGTTGAGGAATCAGAAGAGCCACTGGAGACTGGAGGGACTATGAAACGAAGGGTTACGACAAGAACCGTGCGCCAGCTGCGAGAGTCTGAGATTAGCGAGATCATGCACGATGGTAAGAATCAGGAAGGTGATTGAAAATGTTGTCTCTGTAAGATGTTCTCTTACGGGATTTTTTGCAGGATTGCACATATGTCTTTTCATCTTATGAGCATTTATTTGCTTTCATTTATTTATTGTAAGAAGTGTGTAAAAATTTCTTTTGATAAGGTGATAATGTGAAAATGTGTCAGTGTAAAACACTTTTTTGTTATCTGATTCAGGGTGCTTATGGTTAAATTATAATTAATTAATTAAGTAAGTGAGTAAGTAAGTAAGTATGTGCATATTTAAAGTGCACAATGTCAGCCAGTGGCCGAATCTGAGGCACTTGGCTGAGCCGCTAGGGGGAGCAGTAGGTAACAGTAGGTAGCAGTAGATAATGTTGTGGTCAGTAGTCATATGTCAAGAAATAATTCTGAAAAATTCTTGCCACATTGTTTTAGGTAATATAGAAGAAATTAATTTTCATTTGTTTAGTAAGGTATAAGCTGCATGCCTATTCTTGTATAAATTACAAACTCTTTTCGAATTTTTTTTCAAATTCTTTTCTGCCAGGGCTTTGCTAATATGCATTAGTGATGCTTTAAGTTGATGAATCTTGGCTTACTGTATGGTATCTTGTCACCTTCTACTAATTAAATTTTAATTATTATTGTTTGCTTTGTGCCTGCAACCTGTTCTTATATTCTAGTGCTCAGTTGTTTACAGGCTGAACGGTAGTTCAAGCCCTGTGTTAACGGCAACTTCTCTTTCCTATTATATATTAAAAACTGCAAACAATTTATTTGATGTTGTATAAGTGATGATGTAAAACAGCAAAAATCCAAAGTATAAGCACGAAGTAATGTATTAGCTTAGACATTTAATCTGTCCTCAGTAGCCAGATAAAAATGTCTAAACTAATGTGTAATGTTCGTGCTTATACTTTTTGATTTTTTGTCATTTTACATCAGTGCTTATACAACATTAAATGAATTGCTTGCAGTTTTTTTATATATAATATTTGCGGTTTTATTAAAATTTGTAAAGTCACTATAGCCTGTTAGTTTCCTACAACTACAACAACTACTATATAGCTGGCATCTTGGATTTATTTTGCGCAAACACATAGAATAGCAACCATGTTATGAGCAATAAATAAAATTTAAAATGGCATCCACCACAATCTTAAACTTATTACTGTTGTCGATTATGGTTACATAACCTACATCCAGTAGTTGCCGGCTACACTTCTGCAAAATTGCATCATTATATCTCAATCATCAGCTAAGTTATTAGGGCCTGCGTTTCGTGCAAAAAAATACAAAATGGCGGTCATCGCCATATTGGATGTTATTCTTGTTTAATATTATGGTACAGCTGTATATAGGATGTAAAATTTAGTCCACCTGCCAAATTTCGTGCAAATACATTTAGTAGCAAGTGAGTTATAGGCGATAAACCGATTTCAAAATGGTGGCCGCCGCCATTTTGAATTTATTATCATCGCCAATTTTGGTCATATGGTCTATTTCCAGTAGTGACTGGCTACATTTCTGCAAAATTGCATTAATCTACCTCAATCTGTCGCTGAGTTATTACTTTCTGTGCAAAAATCTAAGATGACGGTCGACGCAATCTTGAATTTATTACTATTGCCAATTTTTGTTACATGGCCCATTTCATGTAATGACTGGCTACACTCCTGCAAAATTACATTAATCTAACTCAAACACAAGCTGAAATATAAGTCTTTGTGCAAAAATCCAAGATGGTTGGATTTTATTTTTGTTCAGTATTATAGTCAATTTGAACACAGGACCGTAAAATGAGTCCATGTGCCAAATTTCGTGCAAATGTACGCAATAACAGGTGAGCTATGGGCGATAAAGTGAATTCAAGATGGCGGCCGCCGCCATCTTGAATTTACTACTGTTGCCAATTTTTGGCCATACCACTTGTTTTCTGTAGTAGCTGGTTACACTCCTGCAAAATTTCAATTATCTAGCTCAAACGGCAGCTGCGTTAGCAGCACATTGACACATAGTCAGTGTGATGCTGGCAATATCGCCTTTTGTGATTTTTGCTGTTTTCCATGTGCGAGTTCTTTAATATTGCCATTAACAAGTGTATAAACTGATGTTTTGTGCAGTTATTTAGGTAGAAACAAGCCTTTAGCAGTTTTGGGTCTAAGTGGTTGCATTTTTTTTTAAATATGCTGTAATTGGTTATTTGGTTATAAAGTAGAAATTGTTACTTTGCACATGTATCTGTGTGTCGTGTTGTGACTGCTGTATCTGCTGAACTGCTGTTCATGTGTCTGCATTATTTGCAATTATTGTGTTGATATTATAATATTAATACTTTATAGCAGTAGTTGAGTCATGAGCTACTGCAAGGTTCATCATGTTTGGTTACAGTTTTTACAGGTTGTCTTATTATTGATGTCATTTTATTTGAATTAAACAAAGTGAAATGCTGTCATTTTGTCGATTGAAATATTAGATGTCATTGAGTAATTGGTTTGTTGTTTGTGTAGCAACAGGTTTGAACTAAAAGCAGTGAAGTGTTAGATGTTGCATTATTAGAGGATTAACGTAAAGGAATAGTTTAGTGATTGAAGTTGATTGAAGTTACTGTTGTTGGAACAGACAGATGAAAATCGTATTACTTGAAAGTTTTTGGCTTTTCTGAGTGTTTTATTTTTGCTAACCATTTTAACTGTTCTCTCCAATTTTTAGAAATAATTATCATAGAATTCTCTTGTTGTAAGTACTTTCTGATAGCTGCTTTCCTTCAAGGGTGCAATAATTAATTTTTTTATGAAGTAAAACTAAATTTATTTGGAGCAAAAACCTGTATATATGACTTGTGGGGTCATTTGATATATTTCTTATAGGGAGCAAGGACACTGGTCATAGACTAAATCCAAATTTGATGAAAAGTGTGTAAGTGGTATCATTTTGTGCTTGAATGTTGACAGAGGAATTAATCTGTTTCACGTTATAACTCAGTTTATTTCTCACCCATTCTCGTTAATTATTCTGACACCAGTCGCAACATCAGTTATTTGTGAAACTTGTCGTGGATAAACTGTATGTGGTACATCACGGTGTGTGAACCAAATGTTTTTCCTTTTCATTGGTTTGCAATGTAATGTTAATAGTGTTTTCGTGTTGTTTTATTTACAGTAAATGCCATGCAGTGCACTGTTGTGTTGTTATGTGGCTGTTAGACAAAGTGCCGGAGATGACGGGGGACACAGTTGCGGAGCCAGAGTTCACGGATTCTATCGTTGCACCAGTTAGTGCTTCAGCACCCGAGGTTGCCACTGAACCGGAGCATTCCACTGACCAGTCGACTGAGCCTGTCCAGTTAACCACGACAGTGCCGGAAATGCCGTCAGAGTTCTTGGAACATGGAGCCCCAGCTGGTGATGAGGCTTCTGTCCCAGGTGGCGAGTTGTCGGTTCAGCCGGTTGTCGACTCTCAGCAGGAGGAGTCATGGGATTCCGATGATCCGAACGCTCGCGGGGTCCGCATCTACACGGACACGACGGAAGGAGTTCCGCAGGTGGAGAGAGATGTCCAGGAGACGGAAGAGGTTCTGCCCGACGGGACGGTGGTCCGGCGCCAGGTGGTGACGACGTCGCAGCGCCAGACGATCTCCACTCGCGTCGTGATGGAAGGACCGGAGGATGTTCTGCCGGCCAGCAAGGCGGAGGCCGAGCAGCTGCTGGGAGAGATGGGGGTCAGCGAGGAGCTCGGTCGACAGATTACCACCACTTCCATGGACTCCGAGCCACAGGCGTCGACCAACGTGGAAGAACACGAGGAAATTTTACCGGACGGCAGTATAGTGAAGAGACGCGTGGTGACGACGACGAAGCAACATGTGACGACTGAACGTGTTTCACTTGAGGATGACATTCCAACAGGTACTCGTGCTGTACTAGCACAACCCTTTGTTGCATCATGCTTTGTAGTAATGTAGTTGTTAGTACTAAAGAGAATGGGGGGGCAGGATTTGGTTCTCTTATCATAGTTTTTTTGTCTTGCGAGAACTTTTTTAAAACTGCTCTTGTTGGTTATCGGCTGTGTGATTTGTGTTGTGATACGTATGTTGACACATATGTTGGTGACGTTTTATTTTTTCTGCCACCATTACTTGCATTCATGCATCGCATCAAATTTGTTGTCATCTTGGGAGTTTTCGACATGTTGAATAAAAAGAACTTATTTTCCCCAATTTTATTTCATTTGGCTGGGATGTGGGGATTTTATGGGATGATGCTCAGGAAATCGGTGTTTAGGATGGTGCACATTTTTATTTTTGGAGAACCAACCTTTGCTGGTCTAAAGACATACTGATCACTTCTGCGACTACTTCCAAATTTTGTTTTGCCAGCCTCATTGTTTCAAGTTGCCGCAAAAAAGTAATTAAGTGTGTAAGCAACATTTGTAGGATGCCACATATATCAAAGCTGGTTCGAATTGTAGGTGCGACAGTTTATGCCACAGGGTTCGTCAAAAAGTGACTTTGGGAATTTGTGGAGTCTGGCCTTGTGCACATCTAACACACTAACCAACGTCAGTCAAAGTTCTGAAGGAATATTCAAGCTGTTCAGGAAATTAATACTGGTGGTAGTATTGATTTTATTGTATTGCAGTGCTGTGTATTCATGTGCAGAGTAGTGGTAGCCATGTGAGGGTCATCGAAAGCAGCAAAACTGGGCTTCTGTGTTCATGAACGAGAAACGTTGATCGAACTACTAACACTGGCTACATGTCCTAACTGTAGAAGAACACGTAATCGTTGGACATATATCGTCATCATAACACTGAGACCGATCGCAGCATCTTCATTGTATACAGCACTCGTGTTGTGTTATCTGTAACTTAGCATATAGCATCTTTTTGTAATTCATTTTTTTTCAGCCTTGCCTGTAAAATGTTTTGTGGCATGAGTTATGGCTGTATAAAGGTTTGTTCTTTGCAGTGTTTAAATATTTTACATGCTATCATGATTACGCATCGTTTTATCATTGCAGCCGAATATCGTGCAGTGTACGTATTTGCCGTTTTTTTAGATTTAGTTATTACCAGTCACTTGTTCCGAGTTGATTTTGGTGCCGATTTTAATTCATATCTGTACATGTTTGCTTATCATCATCATGCCGAGAGAGATATTGTTTTATCAGTTATCTTCCGATTGCAGCGTGTTAGATTTATTTTTTGTAGGATGATAAATTGTGATGAGTTATACGGGGAAAAAACTATCTTTGTCTGAATTACGACAGATTTTTCATGCAGTCGTATGTTCTTTTAATGAGGCGTACCATACTTATTATAGTTCTTCATTTTCATAAATGGGTTCTCTTTGGAGTTAACTACTTATATCCATTTATGGTGCTGGATGGCCTATTTTGTGCAAAGTTAAGAAACTACTCACTCATTGGACTGTAGAGTGGGCTGCTTCAGATGTAGTAAAGCGCTCACTGATCGTGGACCCTTCCATTGCACCTCCTGGATTCGACGTACATCGACGCTTGTGGTCAACGTTGAACCACTTTCACACTGGCCAGGGTCGATGTGCAGCCAACCTCATCCACTGGAATCAGGCTTCAGATCCATCCTGTTCCTGTGGCGCACCTTCACAAACTGTGTCACACATTGTGAACGATTGTGCAGATACGAAATTCCCCGGCGGTCTGTCAGCCTTGCATTTGGCTGATAAGGAGGCTATTGCCTGGCTTGGTATGCAGAGCATACACTAAGAAGAAGACTCGCTGGATTTTAGTTTGGAGTGAATTTGTAATGTTTTTCAGTTAATCATGTGTCACTAAGAGCAGCAGAAATTTGACTGCACAAATAAAACGCTGACGTTGATGTTATTGCAGTTGTATGTTGGTCCCGGAGCCAGTTGCCTATGCTGTAATACTTTTCATGTCTCCTTTCGTTAGTCTCCTTCTGAGAAGCACATACACCGGTTCTGTTGGTTGATATTTGAACAGTTCTTTGTTGCCTGTAGCATGCCTTGGCTTGTTGATGCGTGTAGCTTGCCTGATTGTAGGCCTCAAACTGCTTGTAGTTTGCTTCGTTGGTACGTTGTAGATTAGAACTTACAAACGTGATTGCGTAATAGATTCGTGTCGACACAGTGGGTGGGAAGTGTACTGAAGAGTCGGTGTGATAATTTTGCTGAACCAGATAGTGGCCACTCGTCAGTTATGTGTTGTTTATTGTATACGTTGCCTGACAGTGCGACATCTGTGGCAGTGTTAACCATTGAGGTTGAAAATAACTAAGTTGCATTTGAAGTTAATTTTTTCACCTGTTGCGCAGCACGACAGATATTTTCGAAGCAGATCCAACTTTTTGTTGATGCCAAGTCCATTTTGCTTGTTGATGCTTAATCACTGTCTTATACCAGTTTGGTTTGCTGTTGTTTGTCGCAAGCCTATTGGTCTGCCACACTTTCAGACTATCAGAAATGAGCGGGGTTCCCACGCTTCCGGGAAAGTCCTGGATTTTTTGTTGAAAATTCCAGGACTTGGACATTCCTGGAAATTAAAGCTTAAGGTCCTGGAAAGTCCAAGATACTGGAAAGCCCTGGAAAATTATAACTGAAAATCACACATTTTTATTTTGACAATTCTGCATACAACAGTTTCAAAGAAATTTTCTGATCGCTCTACTCGCAGATTATTTATACCTTCACTTTTAAATTTGTTCTGAAAACAGCTAATTTCAGCATTTTGCTACTTTGCTGAAGTTTCTGAAATGGACTATACTCTGAATCTTGTAAGTAAATGATGTTTTTTTGTTATATTTAAACATTTGTGAGCTACAAAAAGGTCCTGGAAAATTTCTTCACGGGGGTCCTGGAAAAGTCTTGGATGTTTGTGTCGGAACCCTGTGAGAATAATATGTATCTACATGTGCTGAGTTTTCTTTGAACTGGTCATATCATCACCATCGTTATTATCTTTATGCATAAATTGTTGCCTCTTTTTCTGGAAATTTTTGTTAGATGCTACTAAACCATGTCATCTTCCCAAATTGTTCATTTTTATTTGTTTTTGCATCTTTCCAACTTTTGGCACGCTGGCAAAGTTTAATTCTGTAACGTGTTTAGGTATGTTGCATTAGAATAATTAAGTCATTTATATTTTTGCAGTAATTTGGTCTTTTAATTGTGTTAATCACAGGTAAAAATACTGTTATTTTGGAAAATAGATCAGATCAAAATTTGCTTTTTCTCTGATTCAGCTGCTTGTCAGGTGTTGTTTGGTAGGTCGTTAATGTGTTTACTGTTGTGCTTTTTTCTTTCAAGTTTTAAGAGTGACAGCTCTTGGCCAGTCTGGTGAATTGTTTACGAGCAGTTCTTGGAGATATGTTGCAGGTTTTACATTACGCGACCAATCTGGCCGCTTTTTTATTCATTGCAGTGGCCCTGGTAACTATTCTGTCATTGAATAAGCAGCAAGAGTTGGCCTGCTGTATGCATCTGTATTTGTGTGTACATGTTCGCACTTGTTAACTTTGTGCATCATAATGCTTGAGTAATTATTTGTTGAGCAGTTATTGTGCACAAGTGCATTGCTGGTTAATGTCGCTGTGGGATTCAAGGAAAGGATTGTTTTGTACAAACTGTATATGATGTAAAACCTGTGAAAAGGGATTGATGCTGAAAATTTAGAGAAATGAAAGATTGGGTTAGAGGTTCAGTTGTGTTAGTTGGTAAATTGAGGAAATAATCATTTTCATTGCCAGGAACTGCCGCGGTTAATGGCAGAGCTTTACAGAAGGCGCAGCAAAACAGTTCTATCGTGATAACCTCGTTCGTCAGTGTAACTGTTGCAAAGTACATCAGTTGTCTCTGTCTGTTCGTCTGATTTTGACAGTGGCAAAATTGTCAGAACATAAGGAACTCAATGTGTCAAGTTTTTTTATCTTAAATATATATTTTCAGTGAAGATCGGACATGAGTAGAATGTTTAATAATGTAGTACACAATGGTTTCATGCACGATGGCTAAGCTTGTCATTCAGTTTGCAGTGTGATGAGTAAAATATGCTGTCGTTCATATACACATATACGATATGTACATTGTGCAGTTGGTTCAACCGTATGGTGTCGTGTCTGTCTTGACGGCATTTTATTTCACACAGTTCTGTGCTCTGGACCAGTCTCGAGAACGTCGGTCAGGGACCTCATACATTGCTCATTGTCCACAGTGTGCAGTTTTTGAGGACTGTTAGCAGCTATTTTATGGAAGTACTGTCTTGTCACAACCGTACAATTATCTGACCGTTGGCTACATGTGTAAAACTATCTACTGTGCCTTAAGTGTCGTGGAAATTGTCGGTTAAAGAATGCTTTATAAATGTTATATTTTGGACAGTGCTGATGTTACTCAACAGATTAAGTTTTGAGAATGATGCTAAAAGCAGAAAAAAATGTTCTGAAGTTAGTGTACGTCAAAATGGTCATTTCCTCAGCGATGTCCACTTCTGGGAAATTATGATCTTTACCATAGTAACTTATGCCAGATATAATATGCGTTAAATGCTTGTCGAGAAATCCAATTCTTAACGTTATCGTTGTTCATTTTGGCGAGCGAGAGGGGCGTTCCCGTGTTTTGCTGTACAGTTGCATAAGTAGTTATTCAATCATCATAATTTGTTATCACTGTTTTAGTAGATGTCTTAACTGTAGGCGTGCAGTTTGCTTCGTATAATTATAGAGGTGATTGATGTTTCAACCAGTGTTTGAATTGCCGGGGGGGTTGGTGGTTAAACCCCCCAACTGTTTTCTCAACCCCCCTAACACAGTCAAGTTATGTACAGGGGGGTCAGCTATATACTGTATACATACGATTTACATCACAATTTTGTTCGGTCTCCGACTCTCGAACAGTTCAACCCCCCAGCTAATTTTTCACAATTCAAACACTGGTTTCAACTCGTTTTTTGCAATGCTTTTGTTTCGGCGGTCGGTTGCGGGTTTCTGCTTGTCATATCGTCATCGTTCGATTTCTCAATTAACACTGGACTACTCACAACAGTAATTATGTTATTCTTGCGCTGCTAGTTAAATCCGCTAACTATGCTGTCGGCGCGTAGGCCTACGAGTGTTATTATTAAAGCTCGTAATTTCGTGGTGATTTGATTTTTTGTTATTGTCCAACTTCTTTACGTTGAAATCGATTCCGTCTATTGCGACAGATGCTAACGTGGCGTCGTCTGTACGTCTGTCACATTCGTCCATTCTCTTAAAGCCGATGGACGGAATTAGATGCCATTTGGCAAACAAAGGTCAAAGGTTAAAGGTGGTGTATAGCTCTATAGGAAACCCGTCTCAGAGCTACGGAGCGTCACCTGCCGTATGGAATCACAGTGTCAGTACCTGCCGCCCAACGCAGGTGAACGTGCCCCACCATAACCCCAGCAAGATAGGCCTATACTTGATTTACCTACCCCGGAGGAATGGAAGGCTGAGTTGACCTAGGCGGCTGGTTACATACCAAGATGGTTTACCTGCCCGCATGACAATCACCCATCCAAGCACTAATCCGGCCCGACGTAGAGCAACTTCGCTGATCGGATACAACGCGTTATCGCTACGCCACGCCACCAACTATCAAGATATGTGGTCCCAAGTAACCGTAATTATTTGAGCTTCAATCAGTCGAATAATATTGTGTTTGAGCGTCTGGCAATGCCATTTTGCCAGCGGCGTCATGGCTTTAAAAAAGTAGTCGGGGCTTGAAGCTGCCAATTTCCGACATAGAAGCAAAATTAGAATTTTCAGCACCTGTGATCTCCTAAGTTTACCTTAATTGCGGGGGGGGGGGTACTCAGGGCCAAATTTTGCATTTTTGTTTTTTTTCTGACAAGAAAAAAGAAATTTGAGCTAATGCTCACGAGATGCACGAAAGCCTATAGCAGTTACTGGCCAACAATGGCAAAAAAAAGATTTTTCCGGGTTACCGCTCTTTGATGCCCTCGTGCGCAGGTTTCCTTAAACATAGAAAATCAAGGCTTAGATCATCGAAATCTACGTTTAATGCTGAAAATTTCACATGCAGCTTGTTTATGTCTATCTCAATCGGTTTCGGCGCAATTCGCTCTTGAAATGTGTCTCGCAGCCCGAAATCGCCAAAAAATCCATAAAACCCTTATTTAGCGTTCAAGGTTATCCAAGGTCATTGAATTCGGTGGCATTCGAGAGCCAGTGTACAACTTCCTATTAGTGGTTAATAGTAACCTAGGCCCTATCTGGCACCGTTATTGAGATACAGCGACTTATTGGCCAAAAATCGCAAACTTTTTGCCAAAAATCGCAAATTTTTTCCATTCCCCCCTTTCATTTAGCGCCCTCGTTTGGGGTGACCCCTTTAAATTTATGGAAAAGCTTTAAGGTTCCTCAGACGGACAGACAGAATTGTGATGGCTAAGACGCGCTGAAAGCAGTAGCTGCTTTCGCGCGTAAAAATTTCGGACAGCCCAAAATTTATCTTGGTTGGCAATTGCTCCTCTCTGCTGCCCCCCTCACCCACGACGCCATTGAATTAGGTGCCTTGAGTGAACTTGAGGGCAACTAGGCCTAAGTCCGCCGCATGCATAAAACGCATTACATCCACTTTCTTAGGCTGTGTCAGCCATGGGCGGATCTAGAAGATAAAGCTGGGGGCCAAGGTCGAGCGGCGAATGCGCGAGTCGAGGCGCCGAGTGAGATCGGGCGCGGGAGGGAGTGTTCCCCTCCCCACAGTGGGAGAGGGCTGTTTCCCCTCCCCAGAAAATTTTTGATATTTTCAAGTCGAAATGGGCGCGTTTTCGTGGACTCTGGTGCTAAATTTGGTTTTTCTTGTGACTAAAACAGTAATGAAAATACACCCCGAATGCATGGACACCCATATGGGGATTGACTTGCATGCGATAAAGAGAGTTATTTATTGTTTATTGCTACTTACGTTTACGTGGGCATAGCCAGAAATTGGAGTCATAAGGGGCGAACTAGCTTCCAAGGGTCAAAAATTGAAGCCTAAAGCAGAGGACATCTTGCGGAGGAACCGGTCCGGGGCGGAGCCCCGGAAGCAAACGCTATTTGGACATGAAAATGCATATATAGTTGGCATAAATTTCATTATTTTTACTGCACAAATTTATAACGTACTGCATATGCAAGGCAAAAACTGCGACTTTCGTCATCATGGGGGCATGGCCCCTTTGCCCCCCCCCCTCCAAATCAGCCTATGGTGTCAGCGATAACAGAAGCCTGGGTGTTGCTTTCATTATTAGGCCTATCACATTAGGCTTAAGAACACATCACAGTCGATCGGGCGTGAAAACGAGATTATAGTGTTAAACGACAAACTGAAACCGTATGAAACAATAGCACCCAACTCGAATGCGAATTCGACCTTCTAGTTATTTGTTAAACCTCCTAACTTTAAGTATGGATACATTTTCGTCATATCGGTAAGTTGCCATCAAAAAATACAAAATTTGCGACTAAAACCCCGTTTGGGTGAAATTAAAGGCAGAATTGAAATTCTGAGCACTCGTAATGTCCTTTGACGAAAATTTGCAGCTCTCCAGCAACTTTTTGACCATCCTACATTTTACGCGCAACATCAGCTACTGCTGTAGCGCGTCTTAGCCATCGCAATTCTGTCCGTCCGTCCGTCACAAGGGTGGATCAGTCAAAAACTGTGCAATCTAGGATCACCAAATCTTCACCGACGGCTGCCTGGAAGACTCTAGTTTCAGGAACTGTAAAGTTTTTCCATAAATTCGAAGGGGGTCACCCCGAACGAGGGCGCTAAATGAGAGGGGGTAGGAAAATTTGCGATTTTCAGCCAATACAACTGGGCGAGACGGGTCGTGGCGTCTGGCGCTCTCTGGCGAGTGTAAAAGAAACATAGTTGCTAGGATGGGTGAACTAATTAGGCGTGGTGTAGTGGTAACGCGTCTGATCCAATCAGCGAAGTTACTGTACGCCGGTCCCGGTTAATACTGCGATGGGTGACTGCCTGTAGGCAGGTAAACCATCTCGGGATGTAACCAACCGCCTAGGTCAACTCAGCCTCCATCCCTCCGGGGTAGGTAAATCGAGTACCGGCCTATCTGGCTGGGGTTAAGGCGGGGCGCGTTCACCTCTGTCGGGTGGCAGGTAACACTGTGTGATCCCATATGACAAGTGACGCT
>Ga0056128_1001435_pt1 | contig 26544 bp, 21 predicted proteins | sample WorMetLIZISLAND2_FD_71113 | JGI IMG/M metagenome (GOLD analysis project Ga0056128, IMG submission 71113) | Marine gutless worms symbiont microbial communities from Max Planck institute for Marine Microbiology, Germany - Olavius geniculatus... ... | reverse complement strand
TGAAATTTTGCATGAGGGGTCATCTCGCCGACGTAATCAACCGTGCCAAATTTTATCTCAATCAGATCAGGGGTTTTGATTCTGTGGGGGGTCGAATTTTTGGCTTTCCCATAAGAAAGAAAAAGTCGCCGTTAACACAGGGCTTGAACTACCGTTCAGCCTGTGATAGAAGTTTTTATATTAAGACTCCAAAGCGACGTTGTTGATGCCATCAGCAATACTGGTAGGAATATCTCCACCTGGGTGTTCCGCAGTGTTTGCCTTCGTGCTCATTTTTGCCCCGCCACCAGCAGCTTGTTTCTTCTTAGACTTGCCGGCATCCTCGGCTTCTATTGGCGCTGACTTGACAAACGGTATCTTCTCCTGGTAGCCTGAACAGCCACATCACACAGTACAAGATTGTTAAAGTCCTTGCCACGCCAAAACGCAAATGGGGAGGCGCTGATCTCCGTTTCCTCGACCTTCAGCCAGACACCAGTTTACACTGCCAGACCACTGATATGGTGCTAATGCATGCTGGTACTCACTGCAACTACCCACAAAGGGATGGCCAGGCTGAGTTGACCTGGGTGACTGGTTAAATATAGAGATAGTTTATCTGTCTGCTGACAGTCACCCATCCAAGTACTAACCAGGGCCATCGTTGATTAACTTCGTTGATGAGACCAATGACATTACCAACTAAGCCAAACTGTCAGATAGTTACTAGAGGTAATTATGATAAAACCAGAACTGTCAAAACATTGATTATTTTAATGCATTAATTAACGTATTATTAATGCATCCAGGCCTATCGAGAGGGAGAGTAGAGGGGTAAGTTACCCCGAGTCCCACAACGTTTGGGAGCACCGCCTGTAGTATATAAAAAGTGAAACACATTTTTAAACATATCATCAACCACAGATCTATACACTAAATATTTAAATAATTATTTATTTACAGTAGCGACGGAATGGCAACTACAGTTTAGTTACTTGAATTCATTCGATTGTTAAATAACTGCAGTGCTTCCCAAAATTTAGTAAATTAACATAAATGTACTTATGTGCATAAATTTTTTTAACATGTGTTATTTTTTTAATGCGCATTAATTTATTAATGCATTAACGTGTTAATAAATGCGCTAATTTGACAGCTCTAGATAAAACACGTGAGCTTTGCACCATCGCAGCATGGAGCACAACAGAAATACCATCAGTGTTACTGATACTGATACGACATGCTTTGATGCTGATGGTTAAACAGCATCCAGCCTCAAACAAGCATCTAAGTAATTTGGTAAAACGCAGAATTTCTCGTCATTTCTATTCGCCAGGTGGCAGCAGCAATCTGCAACTGCATGCTGAGGCTGGGGTTGACCCCAAATCTCTTTTTCTGTTGTGGGGGTCAGGCGCCCTAATTTTACACAGTGTGTCATTCGATGCCACAAGTGTACCTGTCAAATGCTTTAAACAGAGTGCACGAATGTGAAGATGACAGACAAACGGACCACGCTACAGAAGAATCTGTAGCTATAGGTAAAATTGCCTCAGCTAAAGCAATTCTACGCAAAATACTGCCATAACTTTCCAAAAAGTTCACTAACATGCAAACCAAGCCCTAGCAATAGCAACTTCAGTAAACTCACCATTAAAATATATACCTACCACGTGCTATAAGTTTTCCACCACTGTTTAATAGTCAATTCAATTTCTGCTTTATTGAATATATCAGCGAACATCCGAGACTATAAGCTCGAGACACTCACGCTGAGGCATGAAGATGCGTAGAACTTCCGGCACAAGAACTCCATCTTCCACCTGGTAGTTCTCGAGGATGGCGCAGATCGTTCGTGTCGTGGCGCACATCGTCGCATTCAGCATGTGAACGTACTCAGTCTGATGAAACATACACAAACACGAACACTATCAATAATCATGACACCATGTCCTCAAATAATGTGTCATTTTTGTTGTGTGAATAAGTCTGTGAAATGTTAGCTAATTTTAATAATTTGTGACATGCAATCTCTACCTCAACTTAATGCTGTTGATACACTACCTTGTGAAATGCAGAAGTCATATCGTTGTTGACGTTTACGGGATACATGCTACAGCACGACTAGTATTATTAATGCAAACAGCAGCGTGGATTTACTGCACTAAACATAAGACTAAGCACTACAGCAGTCCTCATGGTCATCGTAATAAAGGTATGAGAGATAAAAAACCACTATCGTCAAGATGCATGAGATTTAGCAATGGTGTCTGAGAAATGCAAAGGATGAACTAACATTTGATACTACCAAGTTACGGCTAGCTCAAATCTTACCAGAGTAACTTGCTAGTAACCTTCAGTCAGTTACTATGGTCAACTCAGCCTCCTACCCTCAGAGGGATGGTATTTTATAGAAAATTTAGGATGGCTGATTTGGGTGGTTGTATGTCTGCTGGCTGAACTGTGGGTCCAATTGTTCTCTGACGTGGGCAACACCAACCAGCTGCCACTTCCGAGATTGTAAAGCAGTTTTGGTCACAAATCACACTCACATCAGCAGCAAGACCTTCATCTGTACAATTTATCGGAGACTATGTATGAATAGGTTTCCTGTGTACCTCTTGGTTCATCTTCTTCGTCTTGCCAAAGCGCACCTGCAGCCTGCGTGCTTGGTAGTCTGTACAGTTGGAACATGAGACAAGTTCACGGAATGCTGCAGAGCCTGGAAACCAAGCTTCCAGATCCAGCTTCTTAGCTGCTGCGTTGTTTAACTCACCTACAGCCCGACACAACTACTACTACAACTGCTGCAAATACTACTACATATCGAGGCTGCAAAAATTAACAACTAACCAACTGATTAATTGTTAAAATCAATTAATTGTTGAAATTAATCAATTAATTTTTTGTAACTGATTAAACTTTGACCAAACATTTTGGACTTCTTTACAGCCTAAAATAACTGATGATCAAAGTTTGTAATCTTATTTTATTTTGCATAAGACATGTTATCAAGATGTTTACTTGTATAATGTTAGTTTAACAATCTGCATTTTGACACCTTTGACTATACCATCATCATTATTTTTTTGACAGATAGATTTAATACATCAATTCTATGCTTGGTAATCTACAATTGTGAGCATCTTGCTGCATGCATTGCTGACCTGAGACAATGTTGACGATGCGATATGGAATGCCGAGAGCCCGGTTGAAATCCTCTGCATTGGATATCATTTCATCCATTATTTCCCATGACTTGCCGTCATGAGGTGACGTCAGACAGAACTGTTCCACCTGTGTCAGCATCCGCAGCAGCAGCATCAACATCACTGACACATAGACTCACAGCACAAATGTATTCTCACATTACAAACTGAACAGTCTCCACTCCAACACTGTGAAAATACCGAAGCTTTCCCAAACACTTTGAGACACTCATAACCTACAGCATATCAGTACACTGAAGAGGGTATGCATTTGCAACTATACTAAATAAGTAGATAGGTAAATAATCTATGTAGTGCATGACCCGTAAATAACGATAAGTATGCTCTGAGTGCAACTAAAACGAAAAGTAAAATGCTTAATAATGGCATGTAAAGATAAACAAAAAGTGCCACACTAGACACAGTTGGACAATGAAGCAAGTAAATAAATCAGCACGTTTTCTGGTAGATTTGCAGATCAGAGATGTCTACTCTGCAACCTATATGCCCACTTGTAGCTAGTATACAATGAACAAGACATGTTAACCTTTTCAAACTGGTGAACTCGGAAGATGCCTCGTGTATCGCGGCTGTGTGACCCGACCTCCTGCCTGAAGCAGCTGGACATTCCCGCATAGCGGATCGGTAAATCCTGCGTCGCTATCCACTCGTCACGATGGTACGCTGCTATTGGCTGCTCCGATGTAGCTATCAGGTATTTCTCCTCTATCCCATGCTCCTCCCTGTTCTCGCTGCGCTGACCAATCACCTTGGCACAATAAAGGCAAGCAGCTTAATACAAGGTGGCCACAGACTTGGGCCCAAAAATCGAGAACTTTTCAAGGACTTGAGTGCATTTTCCAGACCCAGTCCTGCAAATATGTGTTCCATGTGGAATCCATAATAAAAATGTGCATCACTGGATCCAACTGGTCTTTTACTCAGGACCGTGTTGCTTGATTCGGAAACTTGCAACAATACATAAGCAAATAATTTCCTAAATGTTTATCATTTTTTGAAAGTTATCTTCTCCTAGACAACGTGCTATTTTGGCAAAACAAAACTTAAGAAAAATGCCAGCAGATATGAACCTGTGACTTCTCAATGTGAATCTGATGTCCTAATCACTGACAGTGACATAGTGAATTAAAAAAGTAAACAGGCTGGGAATTTGCAGTTTTTCAATGGACAGTTGTAAATTTTCAACAAGTGTTCAAAATTTCAATTTTGCTCCTAAATTTCCCCAAAATGGGCGCATTCGGCCCCATATTATGCATTTTTGACAAAAATTTTCCAACAAAAATAAAAAATAAGCACCAGTCAAAATAAGATATCCTAATTTAAGCAATATGACGTACCTCAGCAGACTCATAATGAATCTTTTACATTCAGTTTTGTTGTTTTAATGGTGAACCGTGCAGTTATTTTGAAATGTATCACCTTAACAAAGCTTCAATAGTTTAATAAAAAATTGCAATACAATGCTAATATACCACATGGCAGCTATTTTCTGTTTAAATTTTCAATAATGGTTGTGCAAATAAATAAGATCAACTTAACCCTTATCTCAAACCTGACACTAACCCTATCCCTAACCCCAAGCCTGACCCTAACCCTGACCCAAAACGTTCATGCAAAAAACAACTAAAAAACATCATTGTGAGTCTGTTGAAGTACGTCATGTTGCTTAAATCAGGGTATCCTATTTTAGACCGGTGCCAAAAGATTTTCCAACTATTTTCTGACAGCCCAGAATTTATAGAGATTCCCTATGTCCCTTCTCGCATCACAATGCAACTGACTACTGAGCCAGCAAGCCACCAACTGCCACGAGTACCTTGTAGAGCTCTTCATCAAACTGGCTGAGTTGTGCCACTTGCTGCATAACTTCCTTGCGCATGAAGAATGGCGTGTAGAGAGCTTCGTAACCTTTCTCTGCCAACATTCTCAGTGCAAGGTTGATCAGAGCTTGCTCCAAAAACACTGCAGGACCCTGCCACACACAGCAATACACGTGCATTCCACATCATCCAGTTACAATATTAACACAACAACGATCAAGCCCAGCTGACGATGCCAAGGAAGGCCAAATGTATCGTCTATGTCTGAAGACCAGCATCCAACTTCTGGTTTGGAAAAAAGCGATTACCCCGAGGTTATTACAGTTCCATAAACACTACGGTAACAGTGATCTCAAACGCTACAATCAACATCATGCAGTCATCTTGCCAGGCATTATGTTGTATTAATTGTTTGAGGGAATGGGAGGTCGTAGAGAGTCCAACAGTGCAGCCATCAGCTAAACTCCATTCACTTGTTCAGACAGTTTTCTGGTAAGATGTACCATATAGCTACGATACATACATAACCAACGACAAACAGACAAATGGACAACAACTTGTGCTACAGTTACAAATGTTACTACGGTCAGCCAAAAATACTATCAAAAACTACAGCAGAAAGTGCAGTAATCAAGTTCCCAAGTTGCTCTGCTTGGATGACAAAAAAGCACACTAGCCACCCCACCATGTGATTGGTCAGAAGTCACACCCACCTTAAGAAAGTAGCCACGCCCACCCCAACATGTGATTGGTTAGACCACCCACCTTGAGGTAGTAGCCGCGACCACCAGCCGTTGCAGCCCCGCGCTCACCATCAAAGCCGTCAATCATGTGAATTAAGTCGATGTGTGAATATTTCTTCTTCGTCTCCACATCACCCCACGTCCGCTCGACACCATTCTCATCCTGTGTGCACAAACAAGCGTAATGTTTTGATGCTATAAAAAGTGTCCACAATTTTCGGCGAAAAAAATTCAAGAAATTTTCATGAACTTTCCAGTACTGTTTCCAGAACCATTCCTGCGATACTTTATCACTCATGACAGATGTTTCTGGCATCATATGAAATAATTTCACATCGCAGTCACAATTCTGAACAACTAAACAAATAACAGTAACAGTCTGAGTTCATCTCATAGTTAACCGAGTTCTAGCCAATTTTTGGCAAAAATTCTACAAATTTTTGGCAAAAAACCTACAAATTTTGTTGCCATGGCAACGAGAGTCAATGATGGTAGACTTACAAAAATCCACTGAGGGGTGTGACCTGGAGGTGTGTGGAAGAAAAAAAGTATATGGTGTGTGGAAAAAAGATATATGGCTATAAAAATTTTTGCATATATTTCACCTATTTGCCGAGAAACCCCCGTTGGGCAGATTTACATGAAATTTTGCATGAGGGGTCATCTAGCCGACATAATCAACCGTGGAAAATTTTATCTCAACTAGATCAGGGGTTTTGATTCTGTGGGGGTCGAATTTTTGGCTTCCTCATAGGAAAGAGAAGTCGCTGTTAACACAGGGCTTGAACTACCGTTCAGCCTGTGATAAAAGAATAATGTATCAAGTTGCCAATCCCAAATCAGCTGATAATCGCCCCCCCTAAATTTAAGGCTGTCAACAATTTGTCTAAAAATCTTCTGCTTGTTGAAAAAAAAATTCATCTATTTGGGGCTTAAAAAATCATTTTAGAAAAATTTAGGTGCAAAATTAAAATTCTAGCATACATAATCATCTCAGTTGCAAGCTTTCAGTTGTCTGTCAGAATTCTGTTAATGTCTGTCAGCAAATTGCAACTTCCCACCTGCATACTTTTTTTTGACTCACTAAGCCACTAGCCATGCATACACAGGCAACCTGAGTTTAGGATAGATACAGACCTCATCATTGCTGACAATGACGCTGTCGTGTATCAAGTTGCCAATCTCAAACATGGCCTCGCTGCGCTCCATCTCACACTGAAGCCTTTCCTCATTGCAGCGTCGGATGCTGTCCTCAATCAGTGACGAAAGACGACGCAGCTGAGCAATTGTCAGCGTCTGCAACAACCAACAACTGAAGACATTCGACGAGAGGCAAAAATCGCTGACCGATGCTGCCCCATAGTGAATCATAACTAGGTAAGTACATTTTTTGGCCAGGGGATTCAACCCCCTTAGAAAACTCCCTTCTCCTCAGGGGTCAGGGACCTCCATCTAACAGAATGTGTCATTGGATTCCTCAAGTGTATCTGCCAAACGACATCTAAATCCATCAGATGATCTAAACAAGGTGGACAAGTCAAATAGACAGACGACACTACGGAGAAATGGGTAGATTGTGCTAGAGCGATTCTGCCTATTAATAACACGTTCTAAGCCATGTGGCCATATAGTAACAGTACGACAATGCTTATGTTGCTGTCAACATAGCACCACAATTGCAAAAGTTCACCCAGTTCATTTGATGAATGCAGCAGTTGGTGGCTGATGACCACTGGACCACTGTCATTCAGCCTGAGCCATAGAACTGCCATCATACAATTCTCATAATTATACGGAACAGCTGTCCTTCCTTGCTTGTACTAAATTTTAAACAGATGCAATGAAAAGAGATAACCTTATCAAACTGTTATGTATGTGTCTGCCAAATGTTCATCTGAGACGTTTAGCTAATGCCACAAGTAGGAAATGAATGATAGGAGAATAGAGACTGACCCTGAGGCTTTCAGGCGTGATGCCATCAAGATCATTTGCCATTTCTTCCGGCACTGTGTCATCACCATCATCTACTTCTTTCTTCTGCAAGCCAATAATACAACACAAATAAAATATCAACCATAAAACACTTCCTAAAATGTTGATAAAAATTTACAAATACACAATGCTTGTGATTAACTGATAATCAACTTATGTTACATCATTTCTTTGATGCTTTGATTGGTTGAGCGACAAGAAGCACACCGATTCTGTAACATAGGTGGGTTACCACAAATGTTTTCATATTTTCCAACTTCTTGAAGTATTACAAATGGACCACAATTTTATCATCAAATGTATGAACAGTTGGACGCTCAAGACAGATTAACAAAATTACACACAAAATGCAGTCAAAAAAGGCTATACAAAACAGCATGTCTGTAATTATAGGCTGAAATTATTAGGTATCAGTATACAAATATGCAATAATTGTTACATTCGCATTTGAAAACTTTCAGTCAAAGTTCACCTTCTTTTTCTCTCCCACTGCTTTGCTTGTGTCATTCTTCAGTCTGTTGCGTTGATCAACTTGAAAGCGCACTAAAAATACAACACCAACATCATCAGAAAAAAATTCAATTCTAATTACAACAGTTTAACACAGCTTCATTTCCATGTCAAAAACCGCTGTCATTGGTCATGATAATGCGTTGACTGTTAACTTAAGTACAGAAAATTACTGATAAATCATAAAATTCAATTCACCTTTGCAAGCTTCTATGGGTGGACAAAGTTGTCTCAATGCGCCAGAGTTTCCAATGTCCCGGTCAAAATCATAACATATGTCCATCTAACCTTAAATTTTGCATGTTAAGTAAGCTTTCCAGTGTTCTAAAGCAAGCAAACACCGTGATGCTCTAGTCCGAAATAACATGGAATCGTAAGAAAAAGACGACTTGTACGTGGATTCTCTAAGATGCTGCTCTTGTTTATATATTTGTGAATTACAACACACTGCCTCATTTACAAAGTTTGGCGCAATCACATTTTCCCCGGAGAGCGTTTTCGCATGCCTAGAATACCTACCTTTACCAAACAATTTCGTACAATTTCTCATCTGACCCTATTGCTAACCCTAACTCTAACTGACCCTAGGTATGTGAAAACGCTCTACGGGGAAAAATACGGTTGCGCCAAACTTTTTCACTGGCACACTCAGCAGCCGTCTCAAGCAAATACACACCAGAATAAGATTCTTCAGAAAGATTTGGATTTATTGTGTGACTGGGAAGCCAAGTAGAAGATGGAGTTCCATCCCGACAAGTGTGAAATACTGTCGATCACTAGGAAAGTCTCCAGTTGTATATCCATATCAGATCCATGGCCAGCAGCTAAAGCATTCCGATTGCGCCAAGTATCTGGGAGTTAGGATTTCAAACGATATGCATAAATCAAAACACACTGACATGGTTTCTAGTAATGCCAACAGCACATTGGGCTTCATCAAAAGAAATGTCAACATAAGCAGTCGAACAATTAAAGAACAGGCATACAAGACATTAGTCCGACCAGTACTTGAATACAGTCTGGGATCCATATAAAACAGCTGGAATCGGTCCAATGATGTGCAGCAAGATTTACACTGAGTCGATATTGTAGAACCTCCAGTGTTGGAGCCATGCTTAACGAACTCAACTGGGAGCCGCTAGCCTCATGACGCCAGGCTGCTCATCTGGTTATGTTCTACAAAATTCATCATAAACTCGTAAAAGTCATCCTGCCAGTATTTCACACTTGTCGGGATGGAACCCCATCTTCTACTTGGCTTCCCAATCACACAATAGATCCAAATCTTTCTGAAGAATCTCATTCTGGTGTGTATTTGCTTGAGACGGCTGCTGAGTAAGCCAGTGAAAAAGTTCGACCAACTCGTAACGAGAACTCGCTTGCTTATCATATTCCGACAACATCTACTGACTACCATAAGAACTCTTTCTTCCATCGTACAGCGCCAGACTGGAATTGTCTGCCCGACAATTCCTGTTTGACAATTCCAGTCAGGCACTGTATGATGGAAGAAAGAGTTCTTGTGGTAGTCGTTAGATGTTGTCGGAATATGATAAGCCAGCGAGTTCTCGTTACGAGTTTTCACTGTTCATCAACCCATGAATCCTTCAGGGCTCGTATCTCTCCATGAAAAACCTCTCCAGTCTGGTACTCCACCTTTACTGGTGAAAGGGAGTCGCGACCCTTCCGTGAGGAGCAAGGGACATGCCAACAGTCGTTGTGGCATTGTGACTGTTGGCTTAACACGTCTACACTTCACACTGTCAACTACCCGGCATGGTCTGGAGTCTTCAACAAGTTGAAGTTTGACCATCTACGGAAGAAGAAGAACAATAGACAACTCACACTTTCTCCACCGTGTGTCTGCTTCGACCACTTTATCAACCAAAGTCACGTCTTTGAAACGCTTCCTCTGACTTTCGCGGATTTTCTCGGGATCTCCGCCCTTGTCCGCACGAAATAATTCTATATCAAGAACCATTTTGGCTGCGCAAATAAATGCCACCGCACAATGTAGAAATGTAAACAAACGTGGTCAAATATAAACAGGAAGTTGACGCAATCGGTCGTCATCTACTTTTGCAAGCTTTAAATAAGTAAGCGTTGTTGACCGGCGACTAACCGCGTTAACAATAACATTTGTAAATAAAATTACTTGCGTCTGTTTGTAAGTCTGTCAGTAACTGTCAGTAAACACTTCTAATGCCGCAATTTTGATTAGAATGTAGTTTTTTGGCTTGGCTGGTCGGGCACTCGGTCTCAGTCTCTTGCTCCCATAGAACTATAAATAGCTCTATGAGTCAGCCCTAAGCCTAGGAATTTCCGGACCGGCGCCATCTGGGAAATCTTAACGAAATTGAAAGTAAGATGGAATTACGTTGTAAACCAGCTTGTAAAGGAAACGCAGTGTGTTAATTCCGTCAGTGAGTAGAATAGTTGTTGTTGGTCGAGTATACATTATAGCAAATTATTACTTCTAGAAAGTTAGTGGCTTTCGTATGCTTGATGTCATAGCACTGTTGGTGCGTATTCTGTTGCAAATTAACACTGCTAATGACGAGAACATGTAAACAAATGGTGTCGATGATTAATCTTAAACTGTTATTATCCATTTTCTTCTCTATCAACGTTTTTTTATTCGTTTACGTGTATTTCTTGTCGTACTGCCACTTTATAGCAATATAAACATCTCTAGTGGAATCTCCGGGATGTGTCTTAGGGGTCGTCCATAAATGACGCCATGCTCCAAGGGGAAAGGGGGAATCACATTTTGTGACGACGTGTTGGAGGGGGAGGGTCAAAGAAAGTGTGACGTCACACACGTCACATCTGCGGGAAGGCACAATGGACAGCCGAAATCACGTCGCCAACTCGAGGACGAGTAGGCCTAGAAACATTTTGGAACACTGCTTAATTTCACATGATGTTCTGCAATAAGTTGACAGCGGACAATTTTGGCAACAGATATAATTTTTAGGACTGTCAGATTAATGTGTTAACTTAACGCGTTAACGCATTAATTAATGCACGTTAAAACAAATTAATGCTCATACGTAAATTTTAATTAATTCTGTGAAGCAGGAGTTCCAATATTCTATTAGACCGTGGTTATTTAACGACTAAATAATATTCAAGTAATTGTTAGTTGTTCTGTTGCTGTTTCATCAGTACTGTCGTGGTCCTGCGAGACAGCCACAAGTTCGTTCGTCATTCATGTCACCCTCTCAATGTAGTTTATCTACAATATTAACAATATTGATGATGCATTATTAACGCGTTAGCCCATGCATTAAAAAATTTTCAAACAAATACACACCAGAATAAGATTCTTTAGAAAGATTTGGATCTATTATGTGACTGGAAGCCAAGTAGAAGATGGAGTTCCAAAATTTTTTGCATCTTACATGATTCATGTCTCACATCTTTCATGTCACACATGCCTAGTCTGAAACAATTTTTAGAGTCTCTGCTGTTGGCATGTTATTACAAGAAGTGTGTTTTTTGCAGATAAAACAGTTGCAGCAAGAATGGCTAAAACAAATGGGATATTTGTCAGTGATCTGCCAAAGCACACTCGAATCGATGATCTGTGGAAAGTGTTGAATTATGATGAAAACTGCAAAATCGATTACATATTGTTTCCTCTTGACCAGCACAAATCAAAAGCATACATTCACTTTTCTGAATATCCTGGTTCGTTTAATGTAATCAATTAATTATTGGAAGCATAATTTTAAATCTGCAGTAATTATGTAGCCTGGACGCCTAGTCTTCCTATAGCTCAGTGTGTGTCTATCTGGTGAAGTGTTTTTCAAACGTGACAATGGATAAGTTGAATGCTAATAAAAAATTGCCGGAAAATTGCTGAAATAAAAGTTCCTTTGTGGAGTTGATTTGACATCAAAAGTTGAAAGTCACAGGGCCACAGTATTCTGACAGCAAAATTAATATTATTTTGTAATGAAAGTTGGTAGTGGTAAAAAGCCCAACAAAGTTCACAGAATCAAAAATATTAAATCAATATCCTGACACTATAGATATGTAGGCTATCGGGCTGCAACTCTCATTGGTTATACGAGTGTGTTAAATGGAAATGTCAGTACAGTACGTCATATTTAATTTCATTTAACAACATTAACTAAATTTTTAACTGCATTGAACCTGAGATAATTGCTTATCACTGTAATACGTGCAGGGAGTTTACTGAAACAAGAGCATAAAGTGCTTGGTGATGCAGTCGTCGTAGAACCTGCAGTATGGCCTGTGAGTAATCGATTTACATCGTGTTTAATAATGCTTTACCAATCTGTATGTAACACTTGTTATTATTATCAATTTTGCAATGTGTTTGTGTACACTTACAGTGTTAAAGAGCATGTTAATCATTAATGATATAATGATATTTTTGGTTATTATATTGTAATGGACTCTGTCACGTGGCTGCTCTGCTGTCTACAGTCAAGAGTGAATGAGCAGTAATTTATGTCGCCGATTTAGGTCACAGTGATGTTTGATGTAGGCCTAGGCTTACTTTGTGTGTACATTTTTATGAAATGGTATAACCTTATAGACTGATAAAGTCATTAAAAATCTACCTACTTACTCCTGATGTTCGATTCATTAAATTATTGCCAATTAACATTTTTGTTCATATTTACAAGTAAATGAACTTACAACATTAACATTTATAATGTCTGTAATCTTCAAATTCAACGGTGATGGTTTATACTGAGAAAACGGTAAGTGAAAGTGGCCTTTTAAATAGTGTGTGATGGTTATGTTCTATTACCTGCAAAACATTGTTTTAGTATTTAGATAATGTACTAACTGGGTTGGTGGCTTGGCGTAGCAGTTACGTGTTTCATCCGATCAACGAAGTTACTCTACGCCGGGATGGGTTAGTAATTGGATGGGTGACTGCCTGCGGGCAGGTAAACCATCTCGGTATGTAACCAGCCGCTTAGGTTAACTCAGTCTTCCATCCCTCCGTGGTAGGTAAATCGAGTACCAGCCTATCTGGCTGGGATTAAGGTGGGGCGCGTTTACCTGGTAACACTGTGTGATCCCATACGGCGGGTGACGCTCCGTAGCTTTGAGATAGGTTTTTGTGTGAAAAGCTATAGCATTTAACCATTTCAACTATTTAACAGTAACATAATGTGCAGTTATGAAATGAAGTAAAAATATTAAAACTAAATTGAGATGTTCTATGTAAGGCATTCAGCAAGTGTATGGCCGAGGTTGATCCAATGGTTATCGCAAGTATTCCTGACGTCCCACAATGCATTGCGGCTCTGAAGGAAGATTTCCGCGTCAGTGCAGAGTACTCGGCGGAGACCGGAAAGTTTCTGGTGGAAGGAACCTTCGAGCAGGTGGCATGCGCCCAGGTGCGTCTGCAGGAGATACTGCAGCAAGAGCTGGAACTACAAAAACACCAACTGAGAAGACTCAGTGGTCGAAGCTTCCGGCATCAAGATCATCCACCCAGAGACACTCCAACCACCGGCCAGTATTACTCAGCCCAGGGCCAGGATTGGTCAGGAGCAGGTCAGCATCGACCAGTCACCAGTCAGTACGGCAGTGGCACGGTGGATCACGGTTGTGATTGGTCAGAATCTGGACAGCATCATCCAATCAGCGCTCATTATTACCCGGGTTATCCTTATCCACCCAGTCATTGGACTGAGCCTTGGAACCATGGACCGCCACCACCGAGCTCAGACTATCAGCGAACGCCTTCATATGAAGGTCAGTCAACTCCACTCAGCTTGGTGGTATAGGCTAATGGTTAAGATGCTGGACTTATGATCAAAAGGCTGCGAGTTCAACTCCCGGTCGGGTCTTTATTACATCTTTACTACGTGTATGAGTGACTGTCTGGAGACAGGTAAAGCATCTTGGCATATAACCAACACCAAGGTCAACTCAGCCCTTTATTTCTGTGGGGCAAGTAAATTGAGTACCGGTCTGTCAGGCTGGGGTCAAGTGCACATGTGATCCCATATGACAGATGGTGGTCTGTGGGTTTGAAAAGTTAGGGGCAGGAAGTTGCAATTTCATGCATGCTTATTTTTTAATTTTTTTCCAAGAATGAGAATTTTGTATTTTGGGAAAAACATTTTTAGACAAGAAGACAGTTTTCCGGCAGGCTAAAGTTTCAGGGTGGGAGAGGCAATTGCTTTCTTCCCCGCCTGGACGCCATTAGGGCATGATCATGTGTTACAATACCAAGCCATCGGTGTGTGTGTGTGTGTGTGTTTTGTTCAGGTGAGGATGACTCGGGCTGGTTGTATTCAGCGGATGCGTCGAGTTGTCCAGCATGCAGTGGTCATCAGGCGCAGTGTAGACAGGAGATTTCAAGTGCCTCCTGCCAGCACCTGTGTCCCGCAGACACACACAGTGCCTCTCATACTTATTACCCGTCACAAGCGTACAATCACTACAATGACACTGCATTCCATGGCAGTGCTTACGATGAGAGTGCTTACTATGGACAGCCACAGCGTCCAGCGCCCGCGTCACCCCTTGCCGTGGTGGAGAACTCTGATCGAGTTACACGAGGAAGACCTCAGCCTTCCGTCGAGAACCAGCTACCAGTCTCAGGTCAGAATTTCAATCAGTCAGTCAATCATTCAGTCCGGAATTTTTAAAGAGGTCTAATTAATGCAAATTACTGCTAGTTCCATTTGTTGGAGTTCAGTCTATAGTAAATAGTCAAAAAAGATTTGATGACCCTTGTAGTACGGTCGGCTACCCCTAGCAATAGCTGGGCTTTTTGTATTTTATTGTTAAACTGTCAGCTCCGCTGTAAGGTACGGTATCCCAGTCTGACATTATCATTATACACGGTGTTTCATAAAAAGGACCCCTTTTTGTTTTTTTTTCATAATTTACTCAAATTATGAGCAATTTACATGAAATTTTTACCAGTTGTAGCTGAAGAAATACTAATTCGAAATATTTGAACAATATATGGCAGTTGATTAAATATTCTTTGCTAATCGTGATGTAACGCTGATGTCATAAGGTGTCACAGATACAAACTTGCTAGTCTCAACTGGTGCTCTCAGTTGCTACCCTGCTTCGATGGTGAACTTAGTCTGGTTTGCTAATAAAAAATGCTTATCGTGTCAGCACTGAGCAACATGGAAACATGAAATCGGGCATCTTGTGATCCAAAAACTTAACATCTTGCAAGCTCGGTGTGATAGTGCACTGTCTTGCTCGAACATGTGAAAGACCAGCTATCCCCACAGACACGTAAATTCAATCGCTTTGCACGTTTTGTGGCTGCAACTGTAAAACTTCAATATTTGACACCAACGAACCAGATTTTTCACCACTGAAGCACAGTAGCAACTGGCAGCACCAATTGTCATTAGCCTGTTTGTACCCGTGACACATTATAATGTCAGCATTACATCACGACTAGCAAAGAATATTTAATCAACTGCCATGTTTTGTTAAAACATTTCAAATAAGTATTTATGCAGCTACAACTGATAAAAACTTCATGCAGATTGCTCATCATTTGAGTGAATTATGAATAAAACAAAAGGAGTCATTTTATGAAACACCGTGTATTATCTGTCTGGTTGTCCCGACAGTGAATTTTTGGCCTTTTAAACAAACTTTTTGTACGTGTTGTTTGACAGTGGCGGATGACACCGGCGGTTCGGCATTGTCATGTGTGACGTGTGACCTGGACTACTACGTCGTCGAATACGTCATGAAGTCGCAGCGTGAGCGAGTCAACAGCATTGAGCAAGAGTTCGGAGTGACCATCAAAGCTGTCCAGCGTGTCTGTGACGAGATCGTCACCATAGCTTTCCAGAGGTCAGCAACGTCATCATCATCATTGTATTCCTTTATGGTGATTTCTGACTTGGTAGTGTAACAGTTGGACGTTGGACTTGCTATTGCGGGGCCATTAGTTTAACTCCTGATTTGGTCGGGGTACTTCGATGGGTAACTGTCAGTAAACAGGTATAAGCCATCTCGGTATATAACCTAGCCTAATTTGTTGTGTTGAGTTGAGCTTTCACAACCAGGCGTATTTCTAGAAAACCGAAACTGTCTGGGTTGTGTGAGAAATTATTGGGGCCCTTTCCATCCTTTTTCAATTTCTTTTTTTTTTCTTTCCTTTTTTTACTTTTCCCTCCGCTTTCCGTTTTATTTCTGTTTTCGCCGTCCCTTCTTCTTCCTTCCCTCAGAAGTAGGAATTCTGAAATCTAGCTAGAATGTCTGTGGAGTGCTGTCAGTTTCTCTAGCGAGGCCAGGGACATAGCTGTAGCCAAAATCAAAGTGCATTTTGGCCGAAAAATATGACATCTGGCGGCAAAAATTTCAGCGATTATTTCTGAAAATCAACTGACCGAAACTACAAAAAACGCACAGCACGCACGAATCGGCACGATGCGGCACTGAAACGCCCTGTACTTCGGCGCAATTTTTATTGAGGGTGTGGTCCCTCAGGTGGGGGTTGGAAGTGTTAGGAGGTTTAGAAGTATCACTGTTAACAATTATTTAACAAACGAATAATGATGATGATGTGATGTATGCTAGGTACAACCCCATCATTCAGACAGAGAACGAAGAGAAGGCTCACCGGGCATTCCTCGCGCTGTACGAGGTCGTCTACCAGCGCATTGTTCAGAGAACGGTCCAGGCGAAGATCTTCCCTTCATTGACCCCAGACCACTTGCTCTCGGTCATCAACAATGTCTGCAAGAATGCCGTCTTTGCATCGTCCGACCGCGACGGCTTGTTTACCCTGGTGGGTCCGTTCGAGCACGTGAGCATGGTGGAAAACTACATACAACAGCAGAACGCCCAACATTCACACGTCCACCACGAGGGCAAGGGAAAATCCCGTCAGTATGAGGAGAGGGAGAAAGCTGGAGGGCCGGTGGGGAGCGTCGAGGGTGGTCTAATGTCGGTGTTCGAAGTTGGTGGTCGATTGACAGTGAAGGTTTTCTTAGAATTTTATGTTTATTGTCTCACTAGTAATATTGTGTCCAATCAGCAGGATTTGATGAAACTGTATGCCTATAGTTGTACTTAAGCTCACTATATTATCTTTTTGGTCAATAATTTGTGTAAACTTATACCTGATAGGTATTACGTAGGGGCAAATTTTTGTATAAGCTATTTCAGTTTATGATTCGTTCTTGTTGCATTTTCTTACGTTATGTTATTGTTGTGCCGATCACATTTATGCAATAATACGATGATGATGATGATGATGAAGGTTTACAGTGCTGACATAACGCACCTGCCCGGGGTTGACGTCATCGTGAACGCAGCCAATGAGCGTCTGCAGAACTATGCTGGGGTCGCCGGGGCCATTGAACGAGCTGGTGGAGATCAACTCAGACAGGACTGTGAGGCTATCATTGAACAAGGCGGACCACTACAGGTACTACAGTCTTTTTTGTGTATTCCTTTTAATTTATCAGTCGATCAATCCATGATTTAAGTGGCTTAAGTGATGCAGACTACTGCTGGGTCCACCTGGCCCACCAGAGATGGGGTATAGACGGAGTCCAGTTCAGGAAGAGGTCAGTAAAAGGACTTCATGAGCAGATGACTATTGAGTCGCTGATGGAAGCTGGATAACGACTTGGCAGACGTCACGTCGTCCGACAGATCGTTCCAGGTCCGTCGGCCGACAACCGGTAAAGCCCGGTTGGTTGGCGACGGTTGTCAACTTGATCGGAAGCACTGCTAGGCGGTTGGTAGTAGCAGAACGCAGAGGTCGGCAACCAGATAGGACGGTGTAAGACCTTGTAAACCAGAACGGCAGTATTTTTCTTTCTTGGTAAAAAGGAACGGTGTGGACGATGTATGTAAACCCATCTCAGACCTGTGGAGCGTCACCTGCCATGTGATATCACATGGTGTTATTTGCCACCAGACACAAGTAAACGAGCCTCACCTTAAACCTAGCCATGCGGGCCGGTTCTCAGTTTATTTACCCCGGGACGGATGGAAAACTGAGATGATCTATAAAACGTAGCATAAACTTAGGCCTATATTACGTGATCGTGAGCATATCATTCCGCCACAATTCGAGCATAACTTTTTTGGGCTTTTATTTTTATTCGTGCACGTGATCTATGTGACTCTCTGTGTCTCTTAAATTTGTATCTGTCAACGTCAACTATCATACCTGTTGCGTTTAATCGTTTTCGTAGCTAGAAAAATGTCAGCCCAGTGCATGCCGTCCGCTTAGAACTGTGCAAGCTTATCTCGAACATTAACATTAACCCTGAACTTCGACCTTTTCAGCAGAGAATTGGCGCACTGATTACTTTTACATTGATGAATGTTTGTACCAATTGTGGTTTCTCTGCGGCTTTTTGTTTTCGAGTAATCAACTTGGGAGCCCGTTCTAGACAGACTGACAGACTGACTGACGGACGCGCAAGACCCGTAATACTGCTTATTAGGACAGCCGCGTAAAAACTAATACCACGTTTACATGATGAAGCAGGCTCGACGAACTAGCTTGTGGTGCTGGCTGGACCAGCGCTCTTTGAGCATCTATCAAGCAATCGTCAAGTTGGTTTGAGTGCACACATTGCAATAACGTAACTTGTCGACCATTTATCAAGCTGGCTGGACGAGCGCTTGATGTGTGCTTGATCAATGCTTGTCGAAGCTGCTTGATTAATAATACTTGAGTTATCAAAGATGATTGATTCTGCAAGCATTTATTGAGCTGCTTTGACAGGCACTTTTTAAGCCAGCTCGATGGGTGCTTGATGTGTATTTGATGTGTTCTTGATCGAATGTTTAATGAGGGCTAAACGAGCGCTTGCTGACCAGCTCGAGGAGCTGGCTCGTCGAGCCAGCTGAGCCAGCTTTATCGCGTAAACGGGGTAATAATTTTAAGATGTATAATGTCAGCAGTGTGTGGTACGTATGACTGGTGGTGTGTTGAGGTGGCGGACGTGGTTCACACGCCTCGTCGTGGTCAGCTGCAGTGTCGCTATGTCGTGCATACGGTAGGACCTGTCTGGCCTTTGTCCTCGGACGACACTGCACGCTGTACGCAGCTCCTGCAGAGAACCTTTGAGAACGTACTGGACTACTCTCACCGTCTACTGCACGCCACGTCCGTCGCTATACCTGCCATCGGCACCGGTAGATTGTTACTTTTTAACGGCAGAGATGTTAAAGCCTCGAGGCCGGAGCGGTCTCGAGGCCAAAATTTTGGCCTCGGCCTCAAAGCTTTGGTCTCGGCCTCGGCCTTAGTCTCAAGCACTTGGTCTCGGCTTGGCCTCAGTCTGGTTGTCCTGGCTTCATTAAAACTTAAAACGCATGCAAAAGTACAACCAATTTTATGGCAAGTTCTGATAACAACCAGATAATTATTAACGTGTGATTACAGTATGATTTACTTACTTGTATCCGACCGCCTAGTGTTCAGTACCAGCGGACTCATCCTGTCTGCATGCAGAGCTGATATGTCGGATGCTGTTCTTGAGGCACTGGTTTTTATGAAGTGTAAAAATGACATTTTCTTTGACATATGACCAGCACGATATGTATTTGTATAGTAAAAGCTTGACATCTTAACTTTGTGAGCTTTGACATCACAGTCTGTGTACTGTATCATCAGCAGCAGCATCATTATCGTCATCATCGTCATGGTCGTTTTTCTTTGATTTTGCTTAAGTTTCAGAAAAATAACAACAACCAGTAGTTGATTTTTTTGCTGTTTTCATGGTCTTTCTGATTAGCTATAAAAATGCATTGAAATTCATTGATTGATATGAAATCATTTGCAGTGAATAATCAAAAGATAAAAGACAAAAGTTAATCAGTACAGGCCTATAAAAATTGAACTGTATGTTGTCACTGTCCACCATCATTTCGTACTTTTTATTCGTAAGTTTGCTTGGCCTCGGCTTTGGCCTCGACCTCGAAAAATTGGCCTTGGCCTTGACCTCATAGCCTTGGCCTCGGCCTCGGCCTCGAAGCCCTGACCTCGGCCTCGGCCTCAAGATTTTGGCCTCGTTTAACGTTTAACGTATTAGCAGTAACGCCACCAAGCTAGTGTGTTGTTGTAATGCAGGGTTGTTTGGAGTGCCGCTGGACGTGTGTGCCCAGTCCCTGTACCGTGCCATCAGCGCGCTGGCCGAGAAAGTTTTCAACCTCAGCCTGCGTGAAGTCCATCTGGTCAACATCCATCAGGAAACCACGCAAATCATCCAGTCCGTCTTCTACCAGCTCGCCTCCTCCCCGGATGACTCTGAACGCCGCTCTGTGGTGGTGGCTCAGGAAAATCTGCAAGCACGTCTACGTGAACCTGAATGCCCGTCCTCTCCGTCTACACCAAGTGTTGGAGCGAATCTTGAACGTCACGAGGATGAAGTTCTAGATTTTCGTCCGAAGGACGTTCAGCTTTCTGCTCGTGAAACGTCGCCAGATAGAAGGAACACGCCAGACGCGGCAGTCATGGAAGAAGACCGTCAGTCTTCGGCGGTTGCTGCGCCACAAGATTCTTCCGAGATCAGTCGCAGTCTTGATGGTAAAAAAATTCCGGAAAACGAAGAAGAGGCAGAAGGACAAGAGTTAGCTATTAAGCAAAGTCAGGATCCGTCATCTGGTATTTCAGACGCCGAGGATAGATTTGATGATGATGATGATGATGATGATGATGATGATAGTCAAGAGCAGCAAACAAGTCTTGTCGTGGAACCGGTTGACAGGAAACTAGAAAACACAGTACAGGTACCAGCAATCGAAAAGGTGTGGAACGATGAAGATGAAGAAGACCAGAGTTTCGAAGCAAAGATCTGTGATGACCAGAAGAGTCTCGAAAACAGTCAGGCCATGACGGACCAAGAAGAAACCGAATCAGCAAGCAAGGAGAAGGTTTTGGAGAAGGACAGAGAGAGATGTGAGAATTCAGTGGCTGGTGATGGAAATGATACGGAAACGGGTGAAAGGGTTGGATGTGATGAGGAGGAGGAGCGTTGTTGTTGGAGCTCAAAACCCGAGGCAGAGTTGGAAGCGTTCATGCAGGAGCTGAATCTCGAAGAATACCGTGAAACTGAATCGGCTTCACTCTACCATGAACAGACGCAAGTCGTTCCTTCGGACTAGAGATGTAAGCACATGATGGGCATTTTCATGGCTACCGTGGGAATTCCATAGGAAATGGTGCAATGGGGCAGAATTGTTGAGAATAGAAATGCGAATAGAAATCAAGTGAACGGTAATAGGAAAAATTTTCGCACCGTCAAAATTACCATAAGTTACTAATAGGATTCACAGTAACAGCGGCACTGCAGGTTATTAGTTTACCACCGATTGATACCGTTTGTACCAGTACGTCCAAATCTTAACGCGTTTGTTATGCACTGTCATCTCGCCGGTCTATTTTTTGTAGGTCGACCTGCAGCTAACAGCTCGGGTTTGGTTCGGTTAGTTTTGGGAATGGGAACGGAGAATGACGTGGGAATAAACGTGGAAACGGAATGGGAAATGGGAATGCTGGTGTCGAAATAGGAGGAAATAGGAACTTGCCAACTTGGAACCTGTACTTCAAATTATCACGAAAACTCACGAACTCTCCGTAGCTCTGAGATGAGCGTCCCATTAAGGGCTATATCACCACCTTTAACCTTAAACTTTAACCTTTAGTTTCTGGAACCAAGCCGTGGTAATGTCACTCCTGATAGTTTCTATTCGTCGTCCGCTGACTCCGCCGCCCAAGACCATACTACGTCCAAAGCACCGCTTTTCGTCCGAACAGCGAAGTAAAGCAACGTCGGGCCAGCTTAGTACTTTGATGGGTGACCGCCTGTGAATACCACGAGTGCTGTAGACTTTTTACTTTTCTTCGCGCCCACAATTCGAACTTCTGTTTTGACACATGGCGCGCTACAAATGCTGACTACTTACTTACTTACTTAATTAATTAAGCGAGTTTTCCATCCAACACAACGCACGTAACGCACGTAGCGAACACGAGGAAGTACGTAACAATCGCAATGAACGCAAGAAAAGTACGCAGCAAACGCAGCTGACGCAACAGCCAAACGCAAGAATGGAAGCGGTTGATGCGTCCGCTACGTCAGCGGCGTTACGTTATGTGTTGCGTTGAATGCAAACCACGCTCAAGCTAGACATTCTGTGAACTGAACGGTATAATAGCCTGGAGTCCACTACGCTTACTTTGCTTTTTTGTTGCTCGGACAACAGTCGTTCAGCAAGCCGTATGTCATGTTAATAGATCAAGATTAGAGCTGCAGAACTTAACGATTAATTACGCGATTAATGAAATTTTCATCTTTAAAAAATTTTGATTAAAATCTTTTCAGTAACAGAAATTAAAATTTAAATGCAATGACGTCATGACAGGCATCTGAAATCATCTCAGTCATCTGTTTTTTTTCTGCAGAACGTCAACATTTTAGTTGGTTTACAAGACAACATGTAAGTTATACCCTGTTTACACGATGAATCTGGCTCGATGATCGCGCGTCGAGCCAGATTTATCGTGTAAACTGAGTATAAGAAACATTCAGCGAGTTTGCGAAAGCGTATAGTTCAACAAGTGAGAAATTAGCGAAACAAAGAAATGCAATATTGGCAACCATGTACCAGTGTTAATATTTAATCGAAATTAACGTATAATTAATAGCTAACTTCGGCATAGTTGACTACTGTTAAAAATTTCAACTATTTTCAGCTTTAGTCTATATGGTTGGGATTTGTTATTGGTCGCCTTCGATTGTTGATGGCTTTGTTGTACAACTGGTTGTGATTATGTTGTTTACTGGTACTTAGGCCTACAAAATTTGCGTTTTCGGTTGCCATCCGTCCGTAAGAAACCTGCATCTCTAAAATCTTAGAAAATATTTTGCAGTTTTTTACAGTTTGTTTTTAAAGTTTTTACTGAAAACAAACGGTTTGCATCTACCGTAGTCTATTAGGCCCACTGTTATGCTGCAGTTTGAATTTTTTTTCTTTCCTTCAGTTCTCATAAGTACTACGTCGTGTTTAGTTTGCCAATTAACTTGCTGAATGTTTCTTATACCCAGTTCACACGATAAAACTGTCCAAAATTTTTACGCTTTCGTTCCTAATTTTTCGCCAGCTGCAACCAAAAGCACAGAGTTTTTTAAGGTTTTAATCAAACTGTGCTGAACGCAGGATAATAACGATTTATTTCTGAGGTTGAGCTTTGGTTTTGTGTCGCGTTTTTGCTGGGTTCTGTGTATATCTTGCAGCAGTGGCGGATTCAGGAAAGGGGCGCCCCGCTTACTGACTAGATGCATCTTATGACCAAGTACAAATTTTGCACAAAATGCATTATTTTTGCTTATTTTTACCCTTCCGCCTCCTTCCTTATTCCAAAATTCTGGATCCGCCACTGTTTTGTAGTAAAGATACTATTGCCATTAAGCTATCAGTCATGCTGTTTATAAAATGCCGAAACCATTTTAATTAAGTCTGCTTTCAACTGATAATCTGGCAAATAAATGAGATGCAGTTTTTGTTTAGCGTGAAGTCAGCATGGAACGTTATTAACGTTTTGCTTAATCGTGTTGTGTAACTATGATTTTCAACAAGTTTGTTTATTGTTTTGTCGTGTTTTTTTCTTAGGCCGTACCATTTTTGAGCGCTGATAACTGCAAACTTAGTCGTACAAAAGCGTGTGATCTGTTTAGTTTCAAAATTTTGTTTTAAAAATGTGTTAAACTCAAGTGTTACCGGTAGGTAGTTTCAATTTTGCATTAATCCTCACCACCCCAAGAGTGTTATAAGCTATGACTGCATCAAATGTTGATTGATTTTTAAAATTCTCTTACCGATATACAACTTAGAGAAATTGCTGTAGATTTGCAATTAAGTGATCATGAAAAATCCCATCACACCACAGACGCGTCGCTACACTAACTTGTGAATATAGTCAGCTTTAGAGTAAGCGAGGTAGAAAATTATGCATTCTAACGTTAGCTATATTTCACGACGCTTTTAAAGTAACTTTATTGCGCCATGCAGAAATGTCATTGGCATCGTGGGTTAAAAGTGAAGGCGGGACAGGTGACGGTGCAATTTTCCAACAGGCACTTCAAATTTATGACCGAATTTCGACAGACAACTGCAAATTCTCTTATTGGTGTTCAAAATTTCAAGTTTCTCCCTAAATTTTGTTTTTGAGCCCAAAAAATTGCACTTTGGACCAAAATTTTTTGCCAAGATTTTTCAACAATTTTTCGACAGATCAAAATTTAGGGTGGGCAACTGTCACGACGGCACTGACGAAAAAGATGGATGCGCGTACTAATTATTTAAATTAGTCAATTAATCGGTCAGTCAATAATTTTGTTTAGCAAATTGCAAATTAGACGTGTATACACAGCACGAGTTGACAACAAATGCTAAACAAGACGCGCAAACTAGCGATTCTCGAAGAGCACTGCATGACAGTGGTCTTACAAACAGGCCTATAAGCCTACGCTATAGTGGTCAACAGTAGTTTCATTAATTATACCCAAGTTACACTATAAAGCTGGCTAGCTGGCTCGTCAAGTGCTCGTCAAGCACTTACTCATCAAGCATACATCAAGCATACATCGAGCTGGCTAGATGTGTACTTGATATTATGTGCTTGATGAGTGCTCGACGAGCAAGCGCTGGTCGAGCCAGCTTCATGGTGTAAACAAGGTAGCTTACATAGTTTATTACTTTTGAGAAAGTGTTACGAAAATACATAATTATTACCATTCGAACCAAACCAACCAAGCCGTGGGTGAACTCAGCCCGCGTTAAGTGTCTGGTATTGTAAAGTCTACAGCACTGGCGGGCTCGTGTTCGGGGGCCTGGTTTCAGCGGCATATATGCCTAGAAGCTACGTATCGCTGACGTACAATACTCTGGAACGTACACAGTGTGCTGAGTTAGGCTGTTTATTGTTGCCTGCTATAAGACAGCAGTTACTGTGCATCTGTTACTAGTTGTCTATAGCTGCCTATCTATCCATCTGTCTCAGTCTGTCGCAGTAGCTGGCTAGTTTTCGGGTCGTCGAGTTTTCTTTCGTTCGTTATTTTCAGTCAGTCGGCGTTGCGGTCTGTTTTCAACGTGTCTTGAGTCAGTTGCGTGCGTGTTCTATGGCGCCGCCAGCTGATGCTCTGTCCGTCTTCAAGCATCGCGCGTATTCTCTCGAATTTCTGCTCTGCTGTGAAACCGCAATTCTGCCAACAGATCCGCCGCATGGACCGCAGTATCTCATGATAAGTAGTGGGGTCGCGTGATGGTGTTCAGCGAACTTCACAACTTGGCGACGAACTATGTGTATCTCTCCACTATGTGTCAACGGGTCGCCGAGAACCCCAGCCGTCGGTACTGCGCTCAGCTGCACGTGCATGGTGACCTTGCCGTGACGGTGACACACTCAACCTTGTTGCCTGCAGCCAACACCCACGTGCGCCGAATTACCGCATCGTATTTTAGTGCTGATTGCAACGTTCGATATAGCAGTGTCACCATAGCGTTTATGAGACTGTAGTCACTCTGGAAAATTGCTTTCTTTATGCGAGTTGAGTTCTCTTAATACTGTTTAAGTTCGAGTGCCGAATCCTGAAAAAAAGATCCGCGAAACTGGCGTACGACTCGAATCCTCTGCCGTACTCTGTACTGACCGCGTGGCTATGCGTATACGGCAAACACAAATACACAAAATCGCCGACAAATCATGTAACAATTTTCCCCAACAAATAAAAAAAGGGCAGAAAGAAGTTACGTGCTTTCAAGATGTTATCAAATTTATCATGATTAGAACTCTACTTGGTTGAGTCTACAGGCCCGTTGAGAGGGGGAAAGGGAAAAGTTTTCTCTGGGCCCGCGACGTTTGGGAGCCCCGCCGTCGCTCAAAAATAATTATAAAGTACATCAGAATGCGCCATTTTAAAAAGCAACATTCAACAATTTTCTCCCCAGATTGGCCCTGTGACAATGTTTTCCCCGGGCCCAGCTATGGCTCTCGACCGGCCTCCCTGGGACTCTAAAGCCGAGTCCTTGACGAGTACTAAATCACACTCAGCGTGTTCGGAGTCGAGGGGGGTAAAGCCGATTTCCAAAAATTTCCAAAGGGTGGAAATCCCAGGAGGCAGGTATTTGAGATTTTGGGAAAAAAAATAAAAATTAAGTTACAAATTTCCCAAAAAATAGGGGAAACGAGGACGTGCCTCAATTTTAGAACTTGGTTAAGTCCCTACGCCCCCTGTAAGCCCATGCCAAAAATTCAGGGCT
>Ga0056128_1001432_pt1 | contig 26550 bp, 17 predicted proteins | sample WorMetLIZISLAND2_FD_71113 | JGI IMG/M metagenome (GOLD analysis project Ga0056128, IMG submission 71113) | Marine gutless worms symbiont microbial communities from Max Planck institute for Marine Microbiology, Germany - Olavius geniculatus... ... | reverse complement strand
GTTTTGGCTGATACTTTGCAGACATCCTTTATGACATCCTTTATGGATGACCACAAACATTTGTGAATTTATAGGCTTGAAAAACTTATATAAAACGTAATGTTCATGGAACAAAAAACTAAAATTGAATGAAGTTTGCCAAAGTCTGTCATTGTAATTTAAGCAAGTGCATTCGTTTGTGATGTATATGCTTTTGTTTATTTGGTGGCAGTTCGTCTTAGTTCGTAACGTTGTTGGTCGCATCATCGGAGTTAATCAACATTGGGCTTGGTTAGTACTTGGATAGATTATCGTCGGTGGTTGGGTAAATTATCTCAGTGTGTAACCATCCATGCAGGTCAACTCATCCTGGCCATCCCTTCGTGTGTAGGAGCAACAAGTACCAGCAAAAGCTGGGTCATAAACAGGCACACCACACAATGCACTAGCCCTGTATTCATGTCTTGCAGTGTAAACTGGTGTCTATCTGAGGGCTAAGGAAGTAAAGATAAGCGCCATTTTGTGTGCCTTATGTCTTGGGAAGAACTTTGCATTTTTATGTTCATGTGTTTGATGTTTAGTAAGAGTAACCTGCTGGATGACGACTGTGGCATTGTTGACTACGGCGTCCAGCTGCAGCTAAGAACTTGTCTAACAGACACGTTATCTGAACAATCGGATGCATTTCCATCCAGCCTGTTGCTTTCTGTTAATGGTACACCATATCCGCTGCAGGTATTTGAATGACTTCTACTACGTTCGGATTCATTAATAGCTGACTGTTTCGGTCTCATGTCTGTTTACTTTGCATATTGAGTAAAATGATTTTCTGGATATCTATGCCATTTCTGTTTGACCCTAAATTTGATGGTGTCACCTGTGTACTAGATTGCTGACGTTTGGCAAGCAAAGTGCGAAATACTTAACTAATTATTTCAGCAATAACTTTCGAGGTAGCAGAGCTAATTAGTGTTGTTACGATTTCACACTGGCCGAGATCGGTTGGTTTTGGTTGGGTTTTGAAGAAAAAACCACGGTTTTGGTCGGTTTCGATTTCGATTTTTTGACCAGCACCAAAACCAGCTGCGGACGGACATCTAGTGATAACGGGCATGCCCGCTGATAAACGCAAACTACATGGGTGGTCGAGTGACAGCGCATTGCTGATGGGTAGAGGAAGAGAGAGAGCTGACAAAACAGACCCACGGGGGGACGCTAATGGTTAGTTTAGGGGCGTGGAGGCACTGCTACAGATACTGTTGTTACAGTTTTATGCTTTCCACTCGGTCATGAGGCATGGCATGAGGCAAACTTGCATTATTACTCTTCAGAACAAATGAGCTAAGGCAGAGACAGAAAGGGAGATCAGACAACACGTGCCACGATCACAAGATCACAATGACGTGCAGTGACCGACGTCCAGCCGTCGCTTTGGCATAAAACGAGTGGTCTCTACTCACACCTGTTAGTAATTAACTCTGTTCATGCTGCAGGCCCCTAGACAGGACTGCAGTAGTTTACAACTGCACCACATATCAGTGGCTACATAAATAACTGCATTCACTGTCGCCGCCGCTCACCTCTGTTGCAGGTAGCAGACGATTTTGTTCTACACTTTTCTTTTATGGAATTTGACAATTCATACCACGGCGCGAGAGCTGAGCGCTGGGCGCTGCTTCTTATTGCTTACTTAGTCGTCAGTAAAGTCATATAACTAAATGTAGCCGGGCTTGCTAACAATGATTTTTAGCATAGATTGGTGGCAGAAATTTTGCTTTTTTAACATTCACTGTGTCTGTCTCTTCCGTTTTGCTATCACCTGAGTGATTTTTTGCGTAAACGTGTAAGAAGTAGCTGCAGCTTTAAACCTGATCTACTCCTTCACGGCGTGTCACACATGGCCCACTGCCCGCTCCCAACCCGTGTCATGGTACGAATCATCATATAATCTCTGTTGTAATAAATATTACATAACCGGTCATGCTGTCTCACCCACATCACCAGCAGCGCTGCAGCTGTAGAACACCGCTTCACTTCTCTGACATTAATTAGTAACTCACAGATGCTCAACTGCTTTCCCACACTGCTTCATTCAATCGTTCTAAGCCTCCCATCTACCTCAAACACTAGATGCAGTGCTGTGGGCGATCTCAGTTTGATCTGGGCAATAACGCCCGCAGCCAGAGAAGCAGGCGAGACGTGTCATTGAGCCGCAGTCGTCTTGCCACTGTGTGCCGTAACGTTCATGGTGCATTCAAGACACTGGGGCTGTGCCGTTTGGAAATCGAAACCGTCAATAGAAAGCCCAAAACTGCAGTTTCAATAGGGTTCGATATTGTTAAAAAAACTGCGGTTCCGGTGCCGATTTCGATAACCGTAACAACACTACAGCTAATGACCACAGTATTTCAACGTCACACTAGCCAGATGTTGAGACGGACAGACAATGTACATTGTTATGGATGGCTGGTAACACTGTGTGATTCTACGTAGCACGTTATGCCCCCATACTCCCATAGCTCTGATATTACATGAAGCAATGTGGAGTCGCCGCCTGTCTGGTTTAACTTTATAAACTTTTAAAGTGTACTGTATTTGGGTTATTAGCTTATGGACAACCAATGACATCAAGGCGGAATCAGTAAAAGTGAAATTCATATCATCATTGTAATTGTTAGCTTCCAGTCGGCTTCGGCTATACTGTAATTGGTTAAAAGGTTTAGCATTCTGCGAGTTGACTATTTCTCGACTTTCCCAGGCAAATTTGCTGAAGTTTTCACAATATTTTCAGGCCACTGTTCAAGGTTGATTCGTCTTTAAGGACTGATTGCTGGTTGTATATTGCAGGTGCCACCTCAGAATGTCAAGCCAGGAGATAATCCAAAACCATTTGGCCATCCTATTGACATCACTACGTTGGCCGTACTGTCATCTTTGACGCAGAACAATCTCGTCCTAGGATGGTTTCGCGAAGTTGATAAGGCAATTCATTTCGTTATACTTTTTTATTTAATTTGTGTTGATCATATTTAGAGCTGTCAAATTATCGCCTTAACTTATATTTCTTATATAAGTGATGTCGATTGTTATAATTAAATTGTGTATTGTGATGTTGTATGTGAGTAATGTACCATTTTGATGTAGAACTATGACGGCTATTGTTAGATTTTTATTGACTGTTTTCGTAATGTGTCAGTGTTGTGTAAACTGTGTCATGTATATTTTACAGTGCAGGGTTGCATTTCATTAAACCTTTTTTATTGTGGGTAGAGTGGCAGAAACTAACGATTAATTGTGCAGTTAATTGTTACAAATTTTTAACAATTGATAAAGTTTTAATTCAAAAATTTTTTGATCACAGCCACATGATTCGGAATGCATTATAAAGTAGATACGATGACAAGCATTTGTGAAATGATAATCACTTTCTTTGAAGAACCTGATTGCATAAAAAGAACCCTTAGGAGCTACTAATGATAATATAGAGCAATTGTTGTCGTAGTGTATTTGTGGTGGCTGTTGGCTGAATAACTTACGTTGATATATCCATGCTATCTTCTTGGACAATTTTTTGGAGCATTTGCCGCCATCTCCCACATGCGATCTGGTGTGCTCGTCCCAACGTCAGCAACAAATAGTTGTTAAGGCTGACCAGGTCCCTTCAGAACAAAGCACTGAAGCACCTGATCGGCCACTGCATCCTAGTCTTCGATGTCGCCAGTCGACAGCGTCTGAGCTCTGCCAGTCGGCGCTTCCTTGCTGTTCCACATTTTCAACAAAGCACGTTCGGCCAACAAAGCATGTTCGGCCATTGGGAATTTGCTTTTCTCATTCTGATGGCTTGGAACTTATTACTGGACAGTGGACACTCTTCTTGATCTATTGCTCTGCAGCATTAGCTCTAGGCATGACTTAAAACTGTACATTTCGCAAGACGAGTGTTTTCAGCGCAATAGAAATGCTTCGTGATATTGCGCTATGTAAATCTAATGTTAACATTGACCAGTATGTTGTGTGTTGTGTGACTGCACAGACTCACTGTGCATCAGTGTATATGGTCCGACATTTCACAGTCACAAATCTTCTTTCTCAACTGAAGCAGAATGGCATTCGTGCACCAGATGTCACACGCACTCTCAGTCAGTTCTCGTCTTGTCTCTTGTTATGTGTTGTAGTGCATGCAAAGAAATCGAATGCTGTGCGTGATGATCTCGTTGCCAGTGTTCTCACCTACCGTATATTTTGGACAGGCAGGCTGTTGCACCTGCCCACTACTGAGGCCATATAAGTTTGGCCCAATGCACATCCCTGAATGTAACTGAAGGTTACCAGGGGCCGTATGCATAACAATGTTGTAACTTTTCTTACAAACTAAAATCGATTTACGTCGGATGTAGTGCTAAGTTGGTATGCATAACGATGACGTAGCATTAGTCCGATGCCTACGTTTGAACTAACTCTAGTCGCTCCAGCGATCTGTCGTAAATATTTAGTCCGTCGTTGTCAGTGTAAATTAATGTCGCTAAGGAGAATCTGTAAATCACGTCATGTGTCGTAAAGGACTTCTGGTAAGTCACTTACACTATTGAAACTAATTGCAGTATTAAAAATTGCTGAATAAAACTTTTAGCGTTCGATAATTTTCATTTATTTGCATCGCACATTTTTACTTAGCCCATGGAGCTGTAACTAGGCTTGAGCACGCCCGAGACTGCAGCAGACGACAAGTCAGGCCATATCTGTTTTTAGCTGCAGGCCGGCCGAGGCAGAGTGCGTTTAGCCAGGGAATTTCAGAGTCAAACTACCCGACATCAACTATGTCGGTAGTAGTTAGTCGCTCGCTACGACAGCGTTTTGCATGCCGTCGAACGCATCTTTCTAGTTTGGAAGTAGTTAGTCGCGACGTAGGCCTTAAGTCCAAACTAATCTACGACGTTGTTATGCATACCGCCCCAGATGTCACGTGCACTCTCAGTCAGTTCTCGTATTTCTCTTGTTAATTATCCAATTATCCTGCATTTCTGTTCGTTATTGATGTCCTGTCTACTACAGCAGTGATGAGATGGTGCTGAATCAGTGAATTTACATATCGCATGACATTCTGCTTAGTTAGTTACCACAGAGTGGCAGATGTTGTAGTATTTGTTCTCTCCCTTTGTATCAAAGATAAGTCAAAAGAAGTTAACAGATTTCAATGAAATTTGTAGAAGGGGCTCTGTAACAGGCACTGGCGTGTTTATATCAAATACTTACTTTCTTGGCAGTATGGTACATCAGCCCAGTATCTAGACATGTTCATATTTATAAGTTTAGAAGTTTTTAAAACTTCACCATAATAAATATTGCATTATTAGTGGAACAAGGGACGAAGATTGGATTAAGTTAGAGTTCAGTTTTTGGGTTAGTTTTTGCAATAATTTTTGGGTATACACCCAGCTGTCATTGCCAGCATTTTGTGAGTTTAATATACTGCTACAATATATGATGTTTTAGTCAAGGAGAAGTTGGCGCAGAATGCAGACAATGAAATCTCGGCGACCAGTCTGAAAATCTCTCTGCTGTGTCCGGTAAACTTCTGCACTCTTCTTATTCGTATTCCACTATTTAACACTGTCAATCTTGGAAAACTGCTGGCAAACGCCGTAAAGTTTGGAGAGCAGAACTATTCGTGGACGGACGGATAATGTACCACCGGCTTCTGCTGCTTATCCACTAGACTTAATTATGGAGGTGTAGTGAGAGTCTGTCGATGCATTGCAGCTTATATAGCTTCTCGGTCCATATCTTTGATGTTTTGAGTTAATTTCAGTATGAAATTAAATTTTTTTTCAACTTCGTTATGTTTGCAGTTGCATGTGGTAACACCAACCGTTATCTTCTAGCTGAAGATGCATATTGGTGGTATAACCTTTGGTATAAACTAGCTTAGCCCAAACTATGACGGGATATATTTTGGGTGTGTACAATGCATACTCTGTCCGTTTTGTCAGTATTTTCAGCAGTAAATCGGCGATGGCTTTATGAGTCCACTAGTAATGTGTTGCAGTGCATGCTAAGAATGCTGTGCGTGATAATCTCATTGCCAGTTTTCTCACTTACCTTATATTTAGGACAGGCAGGCTTTTGCATCTGCCCAGTTCTGAGGCCGTATAAGTTTGACCCAATGCGCATCCCTGAATGTAACTGAAGGTTGGCTCCTCGGCTGTGGATTTTAGAAATTTTTCAGGTCTTTTGAGCACTAAGTCCCACCATCATCACAAGGTGGCAGCCCATGGTGGGGGTTGCCTGTTTGTGTGAGATTCCCAATGTATCTGTGTCTGTGCAGCTGAGTAAGGTGAGAATGTCGGTTCCATGTCGGTCGAGTTTGTGTCAACATCTCCAGTGCTTTGATGCAGCGACTTACCTGCAGATGAATGAGAAAAAGCCAACATGGCTGTGTCCTGTCTGTGACAAGCCGGCCGAATACGACTCACTCATTATTGACGGGTAAGTGTTGTCCGACGCTTCAGTTAGTAAAATAAGTGAGTAAAATGTAAATTTATATAGCACATATTGTTAAATTAACCATAATGCGTTGGTTTTTAGCCAACCACGTTATTGGTCGCAATTTTGGTACAGTTTGTCATTTACTTGTCTGTCGTCTCTCTGCCTGTAATGTTTTGTATTGTTGCTAAACAGTATGTCATAGAGGGTTGTCAATGGTATTGTTGGATAAGTTGTAGGTGAGTTCCTGTAGGTTGTCTGTGGTAACCAAGTCGCTATTTGCAGTGGTTTGCCACAATTTGCAATGTAGAGTTTCCACCGCCACCTGTTCGTGGAAGTAGTTTCTTGCTTATTTACTGCAGCCGGAAGTAGTATGATGTTGAATATTATGTATGTAATTACTGCATCAAATGTAGTGACATACAGAGTACAAGTACACTGTGTCTCAAAAAAATGTCCCACTTTGTAACTGTCTATATTTTTGACAAATATTAGCCAATTTTTGAAATTCTTTCACTCGCACACTCTTTGGACAATTTGCAATAAAGCAGTTATTGAATATCCCACCACACCATAACTGCATCGCTACACTACCTTGTCACAGGCGTGTGGTAGCACAGCTCTGTGTTAATGGCGACCAGCTAAGTAAAAGGAGAATGGCAACATTCGACCCCACGCAGATCCGAAACCCCTCAACCGATCGACACAAAATTTGAAACAGGTGATTACATTGGTGAGACGACCCCCATGCAAAATTTCGTGCAAATCCGTCCATTGGGGGCTTCTCGGCAAATGGGTGAAATATAACGAAAAATTTTCTAGAATATATATACCTTTTTTATGTTGACCGACCTACAGGTCCGACCGGTCGGCGGGTTTTCACGCACGATAGCTCAAACGACGCGGTCTCACGCAAGGGTGTGCCTTTTTAGGGATAGAAAATTCAAAGTTAATATCTAACCCCTGAAAAATCCCCCCAAAGACGAAAATTGGGCCCAAAAACGGACTTAGAAATTTTCAGCCAAAAACGCTCCTGTATAAAAAAATTTCACCTATAAACAGCCCCTAATCATCATCGTAGGCCCATAAAAGTTGCATAGTGAATAAGCAATATGGCCTTGGGAATTCCAAATATGTGGTCATTTTAAACCCCCTACCCACAGGTCACGTGACACGGGGCATGCGCAGTCAACGTTTTGGCCTTGAAAAACACGCCTCTGTATAAAATTGTCACCTACAAACGACCCTTAATCGTCATCGTAGCCTCATAAAAGTTGTATAGTGAATAGGCAATATAGACTTGGGAATTCCAAATATATGGTAATTTTGGCCCCCTGCCTATAGGTCACGTGACACGGAGCATGCGCAGTGAACTTTTGGCCTTTAACATGGGCAAATGCACCTTTGAGGCTTTATATCTCTGTAACGGTGCAAGATAGACGCATGGTTCCAATGGACCACCAACAGGAAACCACATGTGCCGAGTCCAATGGTCACGTGACCGATGACGTCATGTGACCCCAAAAGGTCAAACTCGTGACCCCATTATTCCTGGGGCCCAATATCTCCCTAATCGTGCAAGATAGATGCATGGTTCCAATGGACCACCAATAGGAAACCACATATGCCAAGTCCTATGGTCATGTGACCGATGACGTCATGTGACCCGAAAAGGTCAAACTCGTGACCCCAAAATCTTTGAAGCCCCGTATCTCCATATCCGTGCAAGATAGACGCACGGTCCTCATTGACCACCAGTAGGAAAGTGCCCACGCCGAGTCCGATGGTCACGTGATCGATGACGTCACGTGACCTCAAAAGGTCAAGGTCATGACCCCAATAGCTGTGGGGCCCCATATCTCCGTAACGATGCAAGATAGATGCATGGTTACAATGGACCACCAATAGGAAACCACATATGCCAAGTCCAATGGTCACATGACCGATGACATCACGTAACCCCAATTTTGACATTTTTGACAATTTAAGTTTCACATGGTAGTGTAGAGTAGATTTGTCCACAAAATGTGCCAGTGAAAAAAGTTTGAAAATCAGTCAATATTTGACGAAGATATGGACAATCACAAAGTGGGACGTTTTTTTTTTTGAGACGCAGTGTAGTAAAGATCTACTGTCTGCTACCAGTACAGTCAGTTTTCCTTTGCAACAGCTTATCTTTCTTTTAATGTTGATGGCTACTGTAGGCCATTCGTTTTCCATCCCACTGAAGGTAGGAGGCTAAGTTGACCCGAGCACGCAATAGTTTAGCAACATGCTTGCAGCAATCTTTTCAAAGCATTGACAGTTTTTATGTATTACACAGCCATTCTAATAGACCACGTTACAGGTATTGCTTATTTTTCTGTCTTTTCGTCCCGTACAAAAGGGTATGGAAAACTCAGCATTGGTGTTAGTGTTCCCAGGGTGAAAGTAACTGGTGTGCTAATTTTTACACGCCATAGCAGCTACTGCTTTAGTGCATCTTAGCCATTGCAATTCTGTCTGTTTGTCTGTCTGTCTGTCACATGGATGGATCAGTCAAAAACGGTGCAAATCTAGAATCACCAAATTTTTACCGTCGGCTGCCTGGAAGACTCTAGTTTCAGGAACTGTAAAGCTTTTCCATAAATTTGAAGGGAGTCACCTCAAACGAGGGTGCTAAATGAGAGGGGGTGGGGAAAATTTGTGATTTTCAGCCAATAAGTCACTGTGTCTCAATAACGGTGCATGATAGGGTTTAGGTTACTATTAATCACTAATAGGAAGTCGTATACTGCCTCCCGACTGGCGCCAAATTCAACGACCTTGGATGACCTCGAGTGCCAAAATAGGAGTTTTTAATGGATTTTTTTGGCGATTTCGGTCTGCGACCCAGATTTCAAGAGCGAATTGCGCCAAAATCAATTGAGATAGACATGGACAAGCTGCATATAAATTTTCAGCATTGAACATAGATTTCCAAGTTTCAGTTTTCTAAGTTCAAGGAAACCTGCGCACGAGGGCATCAAAGAGCGGTACCCCATAAAAGTCATTATTTGACCGTTGTTGACCAGTTTTTCGTGAAAACAGTTGCAGATAGACATGAGCATGCTGCCTATCACAACAAGCGCTAGTGACGAGCTTTTCAGTCGTATCAACATTGATGACTTTGAAAGACCCTGAACTTCAAAAATAAGGGGTTTTTATTGATTTTTGTGATCTTTCGCTGCAGTGCACACTTCAAGAATGAACTGCAACAAAATGGATGGAGATAGGCTGACAGTTTGCAAACAGGAACTGCTATACGCGTTCGTGCTTTTCGTGAGCATTAGCTCAAATTTCTTGTTACTTTTTAAGGACAAAGCTTATGTTTAAGTTAGCTCTGGGTGGACCACAGCAGAATATGTTGACACTCCACGAACATATATTTCTGGGAAACATTACATGTGATGTCAAATGTATTGTGTATTTGTATTCGTGAAATAATTTTATCGTTTACATTTTATGTGCAGCTTGTTCACTGAAATACTGAATGGAGTGTTGGACTCCAATGACATCAAGTTCTCAGACGATGGATCGTGGGCTTCAGTACTACCAAAGGGATCATCATCGGCAAAGACAGTCTGTGACGATAATAAAGATAGGAATTCGGTCATCCACGCTGTTTCTGGTTCGTATTCCTTGTGTTTGTATTTCGTCTGCTTGTTTACTTTTCCACCAGACCGTTTCAACAACTTTTTATTCTTTTTGCTTAAGCCAGTTTGATTCGTTATTTCATTTGTGGGTTGCCTGTTTCTCAGCAGTTCTGCTTGTTAAGTGCCGCTTTACTAGTATTACTTGCATTATGTGATTATTGAGTACCAGTTGACAATACAACAGTCGACAATGTTGGTGGCGTAGCATAGTGGTTAGAACCGGCCGGTGGACTTTCCTTATCCTGCGCTAGACTGATGGATGGCTGCTTGACCACTTTGTGGGTACGACGTCCGCTATCAGTCAACCAACAAGGCCAACTCAGCCTGCCATCTCTCCGGGGTCGGTTAAATGAGTGGTAACTCATTTATATGGGTTACGGAAGGTGGGGACCTTAGTACAGCTGGCTGGGGCTGCCTGGCCGGCCGGTCTGTGTTTGCAGACTGCATGCGGCGGCTGTGTGATTGGCGGCTCTGGTTAGTGACGAAAAGCACATTAGAGGTGTGTATACACAACGATGCGCTATACAAATTGACAACCTTTACCTTTAATACAGTGTGAGTCATAAAAACTCTTATTCTAGGGTTCGAACGATGCTAGTATTGGGGTACTGGGTATTGGCCAATACTTGGTATTGGGGTGGATTGGGTATTGGGCAATATTTTTTGACTGTGAAATCCAATACCGATATCTGCTCACTCAGTATAAATGGTCACCGCCCGTCGCCAACTGCTGTCTAAGCCGCGATCAAACAGCAGTTGGCGGCGGGCGGTGACCACTATAGAATGATAGTTATCTCGATTTGCTAGCAAACAACGGTAGCGGGACGAGTGGCTTGGGGCGGGGGAGGCAGAAGTACACTTGTAGAACAGTTGGCATTTATGACAGATTGGAAGGATTATGGGTATCCCCTCTCCACCGCACGCCATCTCACACTCCAGGCCTAATTTCGGTAACCTATGTATACGATCAGCGCACGACATATAGCAGACATGCGGCATTAGCGCGGAGAGTGACGTCGCCAGCCCACCAGCCGTGCTTGGTGGTTTCTCGCAGAGTATTGTTTTACACTTTGTCCCAGATTTAGTTATAACCTTTGCTGGAAACACGCGGTAAGGTGCAGTCATAGTAGCCGGTGTGGTGGTAGATAATACTAAGATATTTCGTTGAAATCCGTGAACTACAAATTGTATTATGTGTTTGAAGCAAGGGTTGTTGCTAATTTTAGTATGCGGTGTAGTATTGTTACAGCAGCGGTGGTGTTTTGGCATAGATTCACCAGTGAAATCGAGTCGTCTGATTGAAATGATTGATCTGACTGAGACGGATGACGAGTGTTCAGCCACTGTCAGTGATGATAATGATGATGACACCATCAGCTTCTCTTCCCCGCCACGCAGCAGTATGTTAATGCTACCTGTTATCAGATGTGGCTTGGTGTTGTAGTGGTTGTAGCATGTTCGACTATTGCTCACAAGGTCACTGGTTTCAGTGGTTTGGCTGTGCACTGTCGGGTAACAACCCTGGGCAAGTTGCTCACACACTTGTGACTGTTCAGTGTTCATCAAGCAGTATAATTTGGTACTGGTCAAAGGGCAGTGACACTGTGCAGTTAGAAAGGTAACCGTAGGTCTGGCGTTGCAATGGTCATGTGTCACAGACTCAGCAGTTTCTTCTCCTATGGGCCAACTATGAGCACCCCACCTAAGCCGTTTACCTTTCCCTCAGCTTTTGTTGTCATTCTTGTAGTCATGGCAGGCTCGTCATGCAACGCTTGTGTTTGGGGTAGCGGATACCTCGGTGAGGAATTCTACCAGGTTCTCGCAGTTCAGGAAGGAACACAAACGTGTTTTAAATGATGTCACCAAAATAACACAGTTAATAATTCTGCTAATAATAATAGCTGTACTCCCTGTTACCATAATGTGCACATATTACAGAGGGATTAGCTTGTTGTCGAACACCACGAGCAAAAATCCATCAGTAGAGTTTGAACAGATTGAGTTTTAAGCCAGGAGATGGCTAAACATTTACTGCTGTACATTTTTATTCACCATGAGAGGTAGCAAACAAATACAAAATAAAAGAAAACTTAACTAATTACAGTAGGCCCACTGACAGCGACTCATGTCGACAGCAACAACTATGACAAACCCTTTTTTAATAAGTATTTCTCGTACCTTTTGAGCAACAACTCACTTGGGAGTCTAAAGTCAAAGTAACTTAAACATGCATTAATTATTACTTTGTTCGAAGTACAAAATAATTTCATTAAAAAACGTATGGCTGCAAAGTGAAGTGAACGCTGGTCAGCTTTTGTTAGGGAGCAGACTTCGAGTTTGTACAGTAACACAGGTAAGCACTTTGTTTTAATTAGGTGAAGAACCACTTCCTCGGAAGCGGCTCTACCAACCTTGCAAATATCGTGTTAGATGAACGATATAAATTTTTTTTGGCATGATCTAGCGAACACTTGAATTTGACAGAACGCACAATAAATACACCAAGATATCGTAGTTGATCAACCCGCTGTAAAGACTGGCCAGTTGTCAACACAATGTTGTCACATTTAACACTGCAACGTGGCCCGATGCGCATACAGGACGACTTTCGAAAGTTGGCTTGCATGTCCAATAAATCAAGTTCCGCTTGGCATGCATTTACGAGCTGCTGTAAATTACAAATGGAAGGTGCCATTATTAGAATGTCATCCGCATATAACACCACAAAGCAGCGTTGACTGACAGGTGATTGGCTAACTATGTCATTTAAATACACAGCAAATAACTGCGGGGAAAGCACAGAACCCTGGCGCACTTCAAATTTGATTTGGATAAAATCTGACATTACATTATTCCACTTTATGTAGGTCCAGCAGTTTGAGAACTAGTTTTCAAATATACATAGTAGTATGTTTGGAATGCGCCTTTGCATTAACTTAATGTACAGTGCGTGATGATTGACCTTATAGAAGGCCTTGGTCAATTCTAGGGTGCATAGATTTACTGTGCTGCCACCATTAATGAAACGTTCTACTGTTTTGCATACGGTTTAAATAGTGTCGGTACAACCCAGGCCTTTTTAAAAACCGAACTGATTGTCAGTAGTATTAAGAAACCAGCCGAATCTGTCTAATATGCAGTGCTCGAAAACTTTAGAGATAACCTAGCTAATTGCGATTCCTCGAAAATCGTTAATTTTAACAGACTTGACGCGGCTGTCTTGCAGTTGACAAATCGGAACTGTGTAACTGTAGCCAAAAGCAGTAGAAACACAACCACTGATTAAAATCAAATTAAATTATTTGCATAAGATAACAGAGAGGATGGGATGACAGTGTATTAGGTGCTCAGCGATCAGATTATCAAGGTCTGCTTTACTTCGTTTCAGTTTGTCAATAATATTGCTCACCAGTTCAACATATTATTAAGTAGTCCATCCAATGTGTGTGAGCTGATTGACTAGCCAGTGCTTGAACATTCTTTTGTCTTCTATCTCTGTTCCATCAAGAAAATGATAACGAGACTGCTACTGGACATCTTCACTTGGCTTTGTCATGCAACATGCCCATTGCTTTGGTCAAATTTATGTTTCTTGTGTCTATGTATTGCTTTATATTTCCTATCTATGTCTTCCTTGATTCTTCTTCCCAATTATGGAACAGTGCATCGCTTTTACTGGCAGCCATGAACAGCTAGCTGTAGGTAAACATTTAGGTGAGATATGTGTCATCATTATCTGGAGGTTTTTGATGTCTAATGTCGCTGGTCTTTGATTTAAGAAGATCACGCACACAGATGGCCAGGTCTGTTGCATCGGAGCTTATCACTTTTTAGCACTTAGAGCCAGCAAGGGTTAAACCCAATTAAGCTAGCCTACTGCCAAAGTAGGCTGGATGGCCGGCTCTATCAACAGTCATCACCTTCAACTAACTAGGTTAATATGTCAGTAGTCGTAGATTTATAGTGTGGACTTTACTCTGCTAGTACTACTACTACTGTTCTACTGTTACGCAGAACTTGCTGTTTTTTCTTAGCAGTGGCCATAGCCATCGGCCATACTCATTTTGCCTACCCATGGAGGGATGGCCTGGCTGAGTTGGCCTGAGTGCTTGGTTGAATATGAAGACAGTATGCCTGCGAACAGTCACCCATTTTAGTACTAACCTGGCTCAGCGTTGAGTAACTTTGCTGATGCGACCAACGATGTTACCGCTCGGCTAAGCCACTACATTTGACATATTGGTTTCAGATGGGTGGATCTGGCTCGTTATGATGGCAGCAGAATAAATGACGTTTACTGATGCTGCTTTGTAGATGGAAGTATGGACTCGGAGTTTATAGTACTGGATAGCGATTGATGTGCAATCAGTCCACAGACGGCAGTTGTCTGCTACTGCTGCTGCTGCTGCTGTTGATGATGATGATGATGAGGATGGTGCTTAGATATCATTGGAACAGTACAGTATCCATCACTGCTGTTGACTGTATGACTGACATTTGCAATGCTGTGTTAGTTCAGCACATTCAGTATGTGTTTGTTCTGCATGCCGTCACTAATTGGCATTCTGAAATGGTGATAATTCGCGGTGCTGCGACAATTTAATTTGTGTTTATTGTAATTAATTCTCCCTGCTGTCACTAGGTGGTATTCCGAGATTTTGACTGTCTGGAGAAAATGTTCAGTTATTTCATTGGTTATGAAGTCATCATTAGTTAAGTCATGCTGACTTGTTGTTTTTCGTTCGGACAATATTGTGCTGTTATGTTTTACGTGACATAATTCTGCCAGATTGTCTTTATTATCAGGTTGTTTGTTATATTGTATTTCCAACTTAACAGGCCTTGAGTGCTTTGATACTGTTAATTGGGTAACATGAAGGACATATTGACCTGTAATTACCAGCAGTAGAAATCCCAAAGCTTTTCTTTCCTCTTAGAACTCTCTCTCCAGTCTGCCCCCTGTTCTCTAATAGACAGCATTATGAGATTGAGGAGTGTCTGGAGGATAATGGGAAAGATTAGAACTGCCATTAGTCTTAAATTGCGCACAATTATAATGGCGAGTTTTTAAATGTTAGGTTTAGGTTGTTTCTGCATTTTATGTTTCCTATTAGAGTTTTCTGTAAAGGTTAAACTTTCTGTTCCATTATTATGTGTATGTGTGTGCATTTTGCCTGAAAAGGCCGTCCTCAAAATGACCTATACTGTGTCGAGTGGGATGTTAAACCCCACGCACTCATTCACTCTCCAGTCTGGATTAATTCCAGAAATACAGGTATGTTGCTTAAAAACAATAATGGCATAATGATTGTCATGCAACTGAACTTTGGCTGTGCTAAGGCTCTGCAGTGAAAATTCTGTAGTTGAGATCTTGCTGTGATTGATGACTTATTTTTTGGCTTTGATGTTCATTAATAGCTTGTTTTTTTGAGTGAGAATCAGCAAATTGCAAAATTGCTTTAAAACATAACTACTACAAAGTTTCCATGTTTCATACTACTGTTACTATTACTTTTGTTTTTTTTGGTGTGAAGGTAGTTGATGTGACATTTGTGACAAGAAGACAGTGTGCCTGTAAATGATGTTAATGGCAGAGAAGTCACAGTATTGTCTTATTAAAACATTTTGATTTTAATTTTCATCTGCATTGCTCATGGTTGCTGTGCTAACTATGCATAATTGTGTGCATTCCTAGAAAATGCTCTTGAACTTGGTTAAATCTTTTGTAAGAAGGCACATGATGAGGTGAGCCAATTTGGCGTAGATATTTGCTGATTTTTGCTTGGAGTCCATCAGTGTGTTACACTGTCAGCATTGTGGGTTAGAAAAGTGGCTGGGGCAGGAAGTTGTAATTTTTTGATCAACACTGCAAATTTTCCACAGAATTCTGACAAGACAGTTGCAAATTTCAGACAGCAAAGGTTATGGATGATTAAAATTTAAGTTTTGACTTTAAATTTTCCCCAAACTGGTTTTTGATCCCAAATTTTCCATTTTTCGACGGAAATTTTCCAAGAAGAAGTTTTTCTGACATTTTTCTGACAGCCTAAAATTTAGGGGGTAGTTGCCCCCCTTGTCGCACTCACTCAGCCATGACACGACTGTGTTACATGTATGTGTAGTGATTATGGTCATACAAAATCTCAGATTGTATGGAATATCACCACTCTGGATATGGACCAACTGGTTTCATGACCATTTTCGTGGTGAACCTTGTTTAACCAGGTGTCTCTTGGTTGTTATTATTCTTTGCTCCCTAATCCGAGCATCCTGTTGCGTCAGGCCAAAGCTTTTCAAATCTTCTCCGATGCAATCCTGTTTGGATGTTTCTCCACCGTGCCCATCTCTTTTCGCTCCCGTTGACACAATTTGCCACTGAACAGTTTTATCTGGTTTTTGATATTGTCTCTTTGTCTTAGCTTTTGCTGTCTTTGTCAAGATTCTACAATTGACATTCTGCTTCTCATGTCTCAGTGTGAAGCTCTAGCTCTAACTTTTCCTATGAATATCAAATTGCTGTTTCAAAATAAGTAAAATAGTAATTAAGCAGGCCTGCAGAAATTAACGATTAATTGATTAATCATTAAGAAATTAATCTATTACAATTTTTTAATTGATTAAAATTTTGGACATTCGACAGCCCATAATGATGGATGGTCAATGTTTGTAGGCAAATTTTATATTGCATAAGACATGTTATCCAGATTTTACTTGAATGATGTTAGTTTAACAGGCTGCACTTTTTGCTTTTTCGATTTTGTATTAGTTTGCAGCCAGTTGTAAATTGTAAGTAGTTGAATTCAGTTTTTGCTGTTTTGTGGTTTTTCTTGCCTATAAAAAATTAATCCAAATTAATTTTAGCTCTGTACTTAAGCAAATACTACAGAAAGTACTGATTGTACTGATGAATCAGTTAGGTACTGTTGTTGCTATTGATAGCTGAAATTATTGTCACATTTGCTGGTTGGTGAATATCATGAGTGTGTGCATATTGGGACCAGGTTAACGTTGACCTTTTTGACCATTTTCTGCCTGTATTTGTGAGACCTTTTTTTGCTGTCATCTCAGTGGTTAATTGTTCACATTATCTGGTTTTCATTTGCATTATGTTCGATGATCATTACAGTGAATTTTGTTCTTAAGTGATGTTTGTGTTTTGTTTACACTAGCTTGTGTAAGCAACAATATTACAGTTTGACCATCCACTGCTAATCTTATCTCATGGGAAAAAACTGGCCAGATACCATTGATATTTGACTACTCAGAATACCAGTCTTGACATTGTGAAGGTCGTTGATCTGTTCAAAAAAAACTTTAGCAATTCAAACAAGAATCTTGGCAGAATTTCTGCTCTCGGGGCAGAAAGCATTCATGAATCTTATAGAATATATACTGGAAAGGCCATCCCTGAAATAATTTATACTGTGTTGGGCGGTACATTAAACCCTACTCGCTCACTCACTTATAGAATAAGTTGGATTTTTGGTCGGTTACCTGGTGGCAACCTGGGACAGCAAATCGGACGGCCAATGTACTCACTAGACGCACTTTCTTGGTAGCAGGACTGAGAGAGTAGACCCTAACAATATGCGCAGCTGCAAACTGAAATGCCGGCCATTACATTCTGTCCACATTCTTGAAGAGATTGTTACCAGAGATGTGCGTACGTGGACGGGATGAGCGTCCGCAAGCATTTTGCGGACGCTGACGCAATTTTTGTTGTCTGCGAACGTGGACGTGGACACTCCCTGTAAAAAATTTCTGTACTGCAACATTCCTACTTTCTAGCAACAAGAATACTGCAAAATTCCAGTTCATTTGCAATTTCTTGCACATGCCACGTTTTTAAACTTGAAAAGGCTGGCTCTGGGTTCCAGTATCTTTTAAACATTATCAGTGTTGCTAGCAGTGCAGACGCGGATGCAAGATGGCTGAAGTTTGCGGACGCGGATGCTGCCCTGCAGACGCGGACCCAAAATTCCGGGATCCGCACATCTCTGATTGTTACTGTAGACCGAATAAAATGGGCAAATAGTACTGTTACATTTCAAATCACCTGAAAATGATGGAATTTTTCCCAGTAATGTGTCCTCGATGACTTGTCCTCGTCCTTAAGGCGCCTCGAGGTCAAAGAGCTGTGTCCTTGTCCTCCAACCCAAGTCCTTGTCCTCATCCTCGGGTCCTAAGTCCTTGGCCTTCTTCTTGGCCTTGAGATAAAGTTCTCGACCATAATATCGACGACTTTAATAAATTCTGTTTATTAGTCATTCATTACTAATTTATTACCGACAGTTTGAACACAACTGAAAAGGTGTTACACATTAACTGTTGTCGTACCAAAACTTGTGATGCTAGCAATTGGAGCCCACTCAGTTATGTCACATTGGTCTGATGTTCTTAGTGGCATCCCACAGGGTTCAATACTTGGGCCTGTTCTGTGTGCAATTTATGGAACACCACCATCTTCCACAACTGTCGAAACCAGCACAACATCATTATCACTGAACATTACCACTGAACAAAGTATACAACTTTAGAGTTGTACATTCATACAACGTAATGGAAAGTTAAAAGTTAAAACCTACTCAGCCTGGAATTGCAAGAGTCGCAATAGGCCTACGTCAGTTTTGTGTTCGATATTTTTAGCATTGTTAGTCTATTCCAGAAATATGATGCTACTAATGACGTTTAAAATGTTTAAAATCGTACTAAAGTCGCTCAGGTTGACGTTAATGTGTCGCTGTAATAGTAACATTTAAATGTTCATGGTTTTGGCTTTGAGTTTGTTTGGCCTTGGTTCTAAGTCCTTGTTCTTGTCCTCGGTTTCAAGTACTTGTCCTCGTCCTTGTGCTCGAACACAAAGTCCTTGATAACATCACTGATTTTTCCTATCTTAATGCACCATTTGCAGTTTTTGCCTAGCGTTATGCAGACGATGGCGTTGCACTTGTCTGTCATAAGGCTCTCTCGACGATGTCTGAACATTGGTAAGCCTATAGGACTTTCATCCTCGGGCAGTTACCAACTTTGCCTACCAGCAGGTGTTGCCGTGTTGGAGATCGTCGTTTTGCTACACTGGCTACTGAATACAGCAAATGGTCGAACGAGAATAGTTTCGCAAAATTGTAGAATACTTATAACTTCAGGCTAATCTGCAACTTGCAGAAAATCTTACCGAAAAATTAACTGATATTAATGCACCGCTGCCCACTGCACAGTCGAAATAAGGGGAGCGATAACGGAAAATTAAAGCAGTTGGCATTACTTATTTATTACTTGCATAGAATAATTATTGATGTTTACCGAATAGGGGGTGTGGCGTGGGTGAAGAGTAAAAATGTTTGTTTAGTTACCAACTGATGTCAAAGTTCGACGTTAGTTCGTCACAGTCGTTTTGTGTCATATGCGACATTTTAGATTTCCAAATTATGTTTACTTTAAAATTAGTTGTTGTCGCATCAGTTTTATTGTGCGCTGTCGTTTCGAATGTTGTCACGAACTCGGACGCAGCGGGTTCTGGCTGTGAAGATTTTGTTGCCTATCTCAGGGGAGGGGCGAGCGGATGGCCGCCGATTGTGCTCTCTGCGCCGCACGGAGGACATCTCAGTCCGTCTGTGATACCTGACCGTGATGCTGGGTGCTGGATTGAAGCTGAACGCAGGTGTGAATACTCACACACCTGTGGAGTGAAAAACTCCACCAGGTAAATTTAGCATAGCGTATAAATTTAGATATTTGATTGTCCGTGATAATCTTTATCGCTTTTTTCTCAGTTGCATTTGTGTCACAGTATGCATAGTAGTACGTTTAGTAAAGTTGCAGATCCACAGCCAAATGTTAAAAAATGATTCAGTTCACTCCTATCCAGCTTGATAGGTTTAAGGTTAGAGATATTTTTTCGGGGGGTAGGAGTTTTCTGATAATTTTGATAGTAATATCGGCGACCAGCATTTTATCAACATGGAAAATATATTTGAAATCGAAGATCTACAAAAATGCCATACAATACAAACCACCATGTTGACAGGCTGAAGACATCACCTGTTGAACATGTCGTCAATTTAAAATATGCATAGTAACATAAGCATTATAAAATCATATTTTCTACTTATGTTCTGCTGCAGTTGTCATGCGACACAGTACTTTTTGTCATTAAAAATATTTAAATTAATTGGTAAACACAGACTGTGTTTAACCGGTGATGTCATTTTCGACCACTTGCCAAGATCAGATTTTTCAGCATAATGTAACGTTGCACCATTTTTTGTTACATTCAGACATTAATTTCATTTATTTATAAAGCATAACTTAACATATTATATATACAAGGTGAAATGTCTAATTGAGGTCTACATGAATATCACAAGTGAGTTTGACTGTGGCCGTGGACCTTTAAGCTTTGTCAACTTGTTCTAATTTATAGCATTTGTAGTCAAATGATATTTTCTGATTTTAGATGTAGAGTGACATTGGAGAGTGATTTCAACACTTATGTGCTGACACTGGGTCTTCGGCGCAATCTTTGTGAGTTGTTTGGTGGTAGCTGTCCTGCAGCTGTCCTCAACAATTTACTGCGCACAAAGTTTGATGCCAACCGTGACCAATCCGAAGCCACATTTAATGTACTGGAAGTGGTCTGTGCATTTCAGAAATATCAGTCATACATCAATGATGCAAAGTCTGTGATCAGCCACCATAACCAAGTTGGACTTTTTATCGATATTCATGGGCAGAGTCACAGGTTTGATTAGTTGACATATACTGTCATGATTTTTACTCTGTCAGATTTTATTTTCACTTTTGTAGCTGTTGAAACACAAATGTCTAGCAGTTTGAATGTTGTTTAGATTTTCAGATTTAATTTGGTATTAGCATTGCGTATGAATATCCAAAATTTGTGTTAATTTGATTTTTTTGCAAGTAAACCCACTACTTGTTCTTGCATTCACCCTCACGAGCTATATAAATATAATATATAATATTAGAGTTGTCAAGGCGTTAATTTTTTTTTAACGCTTTAACGCAATGCATTAATTTTTTTAATGCATTAATTAACGCGTAAATTAACGCACCCAGTCCCGTCTTGATGGAGAGTAGGAGGTAAATTACCCCGGGCCCGAGACGTTTATGGGACCCCCCTGTAGAATATAGAAAGTTAGAAAAATGAAAAAGTTTAAAAAACATATATAATTTTTATTTCTAAACGTATTTAGACTATTTACTATTTAACTATTACAGTATTTTTATTTTGTATATCATCTCTTGTCCATCATAGAGTCTATTATTTTGTGATACTCTATTAGGTTACGCTTACGCAAATTGCTTGCTTACTGTCTTTTGTCAGTTTCATGCGTATGTTTGTATGTCTGTCTGTCTGCTGACAAATTTTCTTACTTCTAGTCTTACATTTTTTCAATTTTTAATTAGAAATCCATTAGCCTGTCAATGAAATAAATAAGTAATTGTTTATTTACAGTAGTGATAAAACGAAAACTAGTTTAGTTACTTGATTTCATTCGATTATCGTATAACCGCAGTTTAATGGAATATCCGAATTTTTGCTGCACAGAATTTAGTAACTGAATGAAATAAATTTACGCATGTGCATTAATTTTTTTAACGTGCGTTAATTTTTTTAACGCGCGTTAATTTATTAACGCATTAACGCGTTAATTAACGCATCAACTGTGACAGCTCTATATAATATATATATATATATATATAAGCTATATAAATAATAATACTGTCACTGCTTTATTAGGCTCTACTTTTTTCAGGGTGTGTTGACGATAGTTTATCTGCAACTTTGTGTGGATTTTTATCACAAACTAATCACTGTAATCAGTAGTCTAATTGTGACTGTTTTATTGTCTTGCTTTTTCAGGCTATAACAATTTTTATAGGCATGTGCATCTGATGTGTTCAGTAAACTCCTTACTTTATACTTTCACTATGTACCAGTATATGTTTTAGACAGTTGTGGTTTAGTTTTTTTATTGTTAGATCATTAAATTATTTCTGATCATGTGATGTTACTGTCATGTTCAGGATTGTGAGAACAGAGCTTGGATATCTCGTATCAGGAACAGATCTGGACTCTGACAAGCCAGTGCTGGCTAACCATACATCAATCCGTTACCTAGCAGCAAGGCAATCAGCCATAGAGTTTGACAGTCTGCTTCGTGGAAAAGATAGCTTAGGTGCACTGCTTGAGCTGTATGGTTTTAGTGCGGTACCGTCTCCCACATACCACTGCCCAGGCATTGGCAATCCATTCTACTCTGGTGGATACTTGACCCGCAGGCATGGATCTATCACGATGGGAACTATCGATGCCATTCAGGTTGAATCGGCACGACCGTTTCGTGACAATTCCACCATTGGTCATTACAGCAAGGCTCTTGCTTGTGCACTCCATGATTATGTGTGCATGTATTATTTACCATCCAGACAGGATGGCGATACACAACCTATAGGGTGTAGTGAAAAATATCAGAATTTGTGTAGCAGAATCTCCGCAGCCTGCCAGTTAACTACTAATTGCCTGTGGACTGCAGTATTATCAGTCATATTTTTTGTTGCTATTGGATTTTCAACATGAATCTATTCATGAAGCCCCAGCTAATATTGCAGATGTAAACTTTTGGGGACATAGCCTTGCCTAGAGTGCTTGCTGAAAAAATGTATTCACAAATGTATTCAGTGCATGTTTTTTTGTCTGTGAGTTGAGAAATGTCCCTTTGTATTAATAGTTAATTGTGCTGACTGTCTGTAGAATAAAGGGTAGGCTGGCAGAACTGCCATCATGCTTTATTATATGTTGCACCTGTGGGCATTTATAATCCCACTTAGTGGCGTACACACTTTGTAACTTTCACCACTCGTTAATCAAACCTTGTTGGTTTACATGTGTCTTGTTTGCCTTTGTGTTGGTGTTGTGTATTTTCACTTGGTTATTGTGAGTTCTGTATGTCACTGTCAAATACAGTTGTTAGGGAAACACTTGTGTTCAGTGTGGCCTACTAGTTAATGTTAATTGAAAAAATTTGGTTTTGCTCAGTATTTGGTATTTGCAGTTTTTTCAAGCAATTATAATGGTGCACAAAACCTAATTCTGTGCTTCTGGAAAAAGGAGCCATTGCCAGTGTAATTTCAAGAAAATAAAAAAATGTCTACAATGCATTTTTTAGTACTTTTAATGTTTCACAGTTTGTTAATAAATATGCAGAATAACTTGATATGTATTTGCTTGCTGTATTTTATTTTGTGTTGAGAAAAATATGTAAGTTCATGTAGCATTTTGAAGAATTTTATAGTTTGGACGTTTTACTAAACAAACTGTAGATACAATGTGATCAATTTTAGCTGGGCCCTGTTGTCCAAGTGGTCATGTTTGTGTTGATGTAGATATGGAATTTTTTGTACTTATGTTTTCATGTTATTTTGATGTTCTGCTGCATCATGTTTGCGCAAACAACGAATAAAACGTTTATTAGCGATCACTTTTGTCAGCATTTAGATGCGAACATTTTTCTGTTGACTGTTTCCCAGTGCTAGTCATTACTAGGGCCCACAGTTATCCGCGGAAAATTGTGCCAAATTCCATGGGCCAGTTCGCAGAATTCCACAGCTCACTGCGACAAAATTGTCCAAATTCCGCTACTTACCATGGTTTTCCGGTGTGTAAACCAAGCTTTATTTTGTCAAAAAACTTCATTTTTGAAGGCCAGCATGGTGCTCAGTTATACTAGCAACATACAAAGAAAATTATCGATCTTTTTTCTTTTCAAAGGTGCAGTTTCTCAATTAGTCGCATTGTGTTTATTTAAGATTGTGCCATATTACGATGGTAATTATTGGTAGGGACGCAGTTTTACGCAGTTCAGTTTGATTTTTCTCCACGATATAGTTAGTCTACACTATGCCTCAAAAAACATTCCGAACATTTTTGACTGTAACTTAAACAAGAATTATCAGATTTTAATATATTGCTTCGTCAGACTTTCCCAGGTAGTGCAGAAACAGACATTGGATGAGGTGGGCACTTAAGCAATTGTTTAATAGCCAGATGTGTCGTAAATATTTGTGGCAAAAATTACTAAAATTTGTTAATCTTTTTTCAAGCTATGATCAATAATATTGGGGATGTTTTTTTCACTTTTTTGTATATTTTGTCGCATATTTCGCTTGGTCTGCTTTCCCTAGGTAGTGCAGAAGCAGACATTGGGTGAGGTGAGAAACTAAATGCGCATTTGATGGCAAATTGTGTCATAAATATTTGCACTAAAATTATTACAATCAGATAATTTTTCTTCAAGTTACAATCAAAAATGTTGGAGATGTTTTTTAGACACAGTGTAATTACATTATCAAGCCGACGATTGTACTAATCATTGGTCATTTCTTAACTTTTGCAAAATTTCACGAAATTCCGCGGCAATATCAAAATTCTGCGGACAAGGGCAAATTCCACAACTCAGCTCGAAATTCTGTGGCCCACGGAAAACTGGGCTCTAGTCATTATTTGTTAGTTTACTAGAATTATATGTTTTGTCTTTTGTTCTATTTGTAACATAGTGTATTAATATAGCATAGTTTAGGGAGTGGTGAGCTGTTTGAATGCTGTCATTTTATGGGTCTCACTTACATCTTTATTCGTTGATGAGCTTTTCTGTTTTTTTTTTTATTCAGGACAAGACACACACTTTCATCATTTTACTGTAGTTAGTAAGTAAAATGTAATTTTTTTGTAATGACTTTTAAAATAGTAAACATTTTCAAATTGGGCGTTGAATGGAGGGGTAGGAAATTCGATGGAAAACTAGCCATATTTTGGAAACGGTGAGAGATATGGCCAAGGTTGCTATTAATTGGTAATAGAAAGTCGCATATTGGTTTTTAAATGACCTGAAAATTATCGACCTTGGATGATCGTGAAGGTCACTGACAACCAGTACAGTCGGCTATCTTCGCAACAGCTGGGCTTCTTGTTGTAATTAACATTTTTGTTTTTTAAATCAGTGTTATATGCTTTAAGATTTTTTTGTACAGCGATTACTGGTTTTTATCTATTAGCTGCACAGTTTGTGCTAGACGTTTTCTATGCCATATAGTAAGTGATAAGTATAACATCGTATCACTTGGCCTTGGGGTCTTATGCAATGTTTTTTTTTATTTTCATGTGTGATATTTCATGCAGTATCAAAGAACAGTTCAGTATTATCCTATACAGTATATTAGCATAATACTTAGTGTAATGTTGAGTTTTTTGTTGACTGTCAACAGTTGAATATATCAAATATCATAACTGTGAATATTATGTAAACGCCGTTGAATTATGCTAAATTAATATTACATATATTGGAAATTATTGACTTGATATATTTTTCTCTGCATTTTTACACGCGAGAGTAGCTAGCTATAGCCTAGGGTCTCTAGTATTCAGTGACAAAATTTTATGCCGCTGAGTGCAGGGGGTTTTTTCGAACAAGGGGGAGAAAGAAGGGCACCCCGTCTGAAAAGCCGTTATTTTGGCGCTATTGGCTTGTCCAGCGTGACAATGGTTGCAGATAGGCACAGACATGGTGCTTATCATAACAAGCACTGGCGATGAGCTTCTTAGGGGTATCAACATCGATGACCTTGAATGACCTTGAACCCCCAAAATATGGAAATTTAGTGAATTTATCGCAATTTCTGAATGTGACACACATTTCAAGAGTGAACTGTGCCGAAATGGCTGGGGGGGTAGACCAAGATACCCTGCACATAAAATTTTCAGCATTGAATGTAGATTTTAGCAGTCTATATAAGTCCCAATCTTTGACGTTTAACGAGGCCTGCACACGCGGGTGTCTAAGAGGGGTACCCCCTAAAAAGTGGTTATTTTTCCAATATTGGCTTGACAGCGTGAAAATGGTTGCAGATAGGCACAGACATGCTGCACTGGTGACCTGCTTTTTAGTAGTATTAACATCGATGACCTTGAACCCGAAATCGGTGCATTTAGTGATTTTTTGCGATCTTCGGCTGCAGAAAAGTGAATTGCAATTGAATGGATGAATATAGACCAAGCAATCTTACGAACAGGAACTGCTATAGGCTCTCGCTCGTCTCGGATTTCTTGTTAATATAGAACCAGTGTCAGTGATTGAAACAGAGTGGATCTGCAGCTGTTATTATATTTATATATGTAAAAAAACTTACCAGTTTACAACTGTGTGTAAGGACAATGTGATGATATCAGTCCTCTAAAACAGCAAAAATCATGAAGAAGGCTTTAGACTATGTTAGCGATTACCAACTAAAGTCAGCTTGTAAGGACGCCATATGCATAGCCCTATCTAAGGTTACCCAAATGATTTTTGCTGTTTTAGAGGACTGATATCATCACATCGTCCTTACACACAGTTGT
>Ga0056128_1001430_pt1 | contig 26568 bp, 10 predicted proteins | sample WorMetLIZISLAND2_FD_71113 | JGI IMG/M metagenome (GOLD analysis project Ga0056128, IMG submission 71113) | Marine gutless worms symbiont microbial communities from Max Planck institute for Marine Microbiology, Germany - Olavius geniculatus... ... | reverse complement strand
AATTAAAAATAAATTAAATTAAATAGTCTATGCGGGTACCCGGGTAGTAAAAAATTACCCGGGTAGTTTATTACCCGGGTACCCGACGGGTACCCGGGTACCCGCGGCAGCCCTAGTCACGACCCGATAGATGGCGCCACTCTACCCATAAATACTGTGAAATTGTGACTGGGGCAAAAAAGACGGTGCCAGAAGCTTCATTCCAGCTGTTTGCCTGTTTCTCGGCTGTGAACTAATCTGTCGGTCAAATTTCAGCCCCAAATTTTTCTCTATTTTCTGATAAAAAATTCCGACAAGAAGAAAATTTTCCGGCAGGCTAAAGTTCAAGAGGTGAGATGGGGAGTTGCGCCTGTCCCCTATAAAAGAACGTCATTTTCGCACCAACTCACAAGAATGTAGAGAACTAGTGATTAAATTGTATCAGGAATTTTTGTGCCAAACGTGCGATGCCATTAGAATAGTATTTTCTTACGTTACGTCACGTCAACCCAGCAAAGGTCAAAGGTGAAGTCTATTCGGGGGAAGGCGTGGTAAAAACATCGAAAAGAATGGGAAATTGACTAGATATGTTTTCGCTTTCAGTTGTGATTTTATAATCGTGGTGAAGGCGTCTGTCAGCCACAAAAAATGAATTGTAACGACATAAATCACTTCGGATCCAACAACAAGCTTGAATCGGGTCTTGATCAAAATGGTGTAATTCAACCCCTGCTAACCGGTTAGTATCTGTTCTCTTTTGGCTTGATTAAGAACATTTTATGCAAAAAAGCTGTCATGCAATTGTCAAGCAGATATTACATCGTTAAATACGAAGTTCTGTAGAATGACTGCTCTATTTGATCGTTACCTATCTCTTGTATCCTCTGTCACCGTAGAGGTCATTAAGTGCAAACGATATTTAGTCGATTCTGTCAGGATAATATTCTCCATCTCCATTTATTTGTTCATAATAAAGCAAGACATATCACCGTATAACATGTGACAGCAGAACCGGACACACAAGGCACATAGTGCACTAACAGTGGCCCACGGATAAGGGACACAGTAAGGATAACAAATTAAGGAAATCTAACTAAACTGCCAAACTAAAGTAAGTGAACAATCATAACTGAAATACGATAACACATTAAAATGACATTAAAGTCTAAAACCTAAGACCGTCAAAATTTAGACACTTGACACTTCGTTTAAAGCATGATAATGAACTAAAATTTACCAAATGGCTCCCTGGTATGGCTAATTGTACGTATAGGAACGTCTCTTGGCCACCGGTCTTGACAGTCTGGAACTACGGCGTCTTAGATATGATCTTACTTTTACTTACAAATTACTTTCCAACAAATTGTACACTGACAAAGATGGCAATATGATACCAGGTAACATCCAGCTTTTTGGCATTGATAGACATTGATGTTGATAGTCTTTTTTTTATTTAATTCGTACTCTAATACACGGGGCCACTTTTGCAAGCTGTACAAGACATGGTGTACCAAGAGTATTGGTTAAAACTTTTTGCATGACACGCTGAGTGAAGAATGTAGATCGCACGCAGACATTATTGTGGCATTTGTAAAGTTTGTATTTGTAGCCACATGTGTGACAGTATACGGGTTTGTGACAAAAACAAGTTGGACTGGATGAAAGTCTGCAAATCAAAAGTCAAATGTTTTTTGTTAAACAATTGGCAGGCTGCCATTTTACAGTGTAGCAAAAGTAGAAGAATGGTACACAAAGTGTTTCACGAACCATAATATATGATCGCCCGTTTCCTTAGCCCTCAGTCAGACACCAGTTTGCACTGCGAAACCATGGATGCTAGTGCAGCGTGCGGTGTGCCTATTTTTTCCCCAGCTTTTACTGGTACTTGGTGAGTCTACCCTGAGAGCTTTGTCTCAGAAGCTGGGTTTCTATTCCAGCCACGCAATCTAAGTCAGTGTACATTAAGTTGACCTGGTTGGCTGGTTAATGGTTATATGCCGAGATTGATTACCTACCTGCCAACAGCTGGTCACTCATCCAAGTACAAACCATGCCCAGCTATGATTAACTTTGTTGATGAGACCAACGACATTATCATCTTCATCAAACCGGGGGACATAGATATAAACTGTTGCCCAGTTGTGTAAATATGATCTCCATAAACACTTTTTTTGTAAATAGACTAGTTATGCTATGGAACTCATTACCTGATGATGTTGTATCAGAATGTAGTGAATTACTAGTTTCAAGAGATGTTTAGATTTGCTTTGGCATAGTTTTAATTTGTATTATAATTACACATTCATCATCTAGTACCAGAAGTCAGTGTAAAAACAGTATTAGTTTAGTTTTTTGTTGATATTTGCGTTAAAGTATCTACGTTGGACTGAAACAGAGGCCTTTGGCCTGCTTCCGGCTATTCATTGATGGTGAAACTGCAAGTGCACTAGTGAAAGAATATGACAGAACTAGAGCTGGTATCGATTATAATTTTCAAATAGTCATTTAAAAAAAATTAAGTAATGTTAATTTTAGTTAAAACTAATAATGGTAATTGTAATTAAGTAAGTAAGTAAGTAAGTGCATATTTAAAGTGCACAATGTCAGCCAGTGGCCGAATCTGTGCACAACATTCCATTTATAATGCATTTATTTGTGTGATCCCGCTTGGGCATCAAATTGCATGGGATGTTGTTGATTGAATGTACCGAGTGCCATTTGGTAATGAATTCATTTTAAAAGGTAATTTGTGCATTTCTGCAACAGTTGCTGTGTTTTGTGTTAGATTTCTATCAAATCACGATGGCTTACGCATACTGGAAGAGCAACAAGTGCACCGACATGGCTGTGTTTGATTTATTCTTCCGAAAGAATCCGTTTAATGGCGAATTCACAATATTTGCTGGACTCGAAGAGTGCCTGAAATTTCTCCGCAACTTTCGCTATTCACATGCTGGTGCTTTTCTTTAGTTTTTGGCACATCGTTAGGTTGAGTCTTGGGTGCAGTGCGTCTGTCTCTCTCTTCTCTGTCTGTAGTGCATGTATTGTGGCTAAATTGTACATCACTGGGGTCGGTGATCGTGTCATTGGATGTGGCAATGTTGAGCTCTTATAGTCATGTCTTTATCTGCCACAGTTTGGTCACAATTTTAGTGCAAAGTTGATGCCTGAAGGCATTACCCATGTGCTCTGAATTCGCGAAATACCGTGTCGTATCTTAGCACTGATTGTATTGTTTGATACAGCAACATCATTATAGTGTGTATGGGACTGCAGTCACTCTGGAAAATCGCTTCATTTTCACGATCGGCTTTCCAATATATGTGGTACAGTTGGCCCACTCTAGCAACAGCTGGGCATCTTGTTTGTAACTTCGTACAAGGCAGGTCTGATAGAGTGATCAAAGAAGCTGATATGATTTCTAAAATGACTGAGTCAAGAATTTTGTTGAAGCACACAAAGAAGTAAAATAGTGATTTAATAATAGCTGTAAGTACTGAGTGGTCATTACCGTAATAGTACAATTGGACAAAATTTTACCCTGCATTAAAACTATAGTGTGTTTTGCATCATTCTTAGAAGCTTTTATGCACCAGTGATCGTTTTTCCTCATGCCTCATAATTACACAAAAAATGCTGGAACAAAATTGTCACGGGAGATGTCATTTTTTTGTCTACAATGCACTGGAAACTATTTGGACCCACTGGGGAGCTTATAGCATTGTCCAGACCATCTGGCTAGGTTTAGAAGATACAGACTGAGGAGGGAAAAGAAAAAGACTAGGCAGTTTGGGAGAATAAAAATGCAGGGGATATTAGAAATTTGAGATTGTTATCTAGCATGGAAAACTTGCCCCCATAGTAGTTTTAAAAATTTGGGATTTATTTTCTGTATCGGGTATGTTTGGTTGGTTAGACATACAATATCTGCGGACGATATTGCCTGCATCAACGGAGGAAGAATTCTATGACTATTTGAGCAATATATCAACAGACAGTGTCGTGGTGTACGCAGTGGACGAAGGAATGGTTGTGTTTCCTAAAGTGCCTCTGATGAGAATTGAAGGACCGCTGGCCATCGTTCAGCTGCTTGAAACCACTCTGCTCAATCTTGTCAATTATGCATCGTGATTATTATTACTTGTTTACTCTTGTTACTAAATTTGTGCTATATTTGGGTTTTGTTGTTTGTTTACGGGATTACCAGAAATATTTATTAGTGGATTTTTGGTGGAATTTTGTAAAGCGATGGGGCTTTGCCAAGGACTGGTTGTGATTAGATTTCAATTGCAATCTGGTGGTGATTGGAATTCAGGAATTTCTAACAGGATTTCCAACAGTGCACATTTGACATACAACCTGGAGGAATAAATTTAGTGTGCTGGTAGTTTTGAATTCTCTTGTTTTTTTCATTGTCTGTTTTTGGTTACTATCACAAGCTGTAATTTGAGACAGGATGGAGATGTAGCAGTGTTAGTGATATTGGATTCAGTAATATTATCACCATTAACACTTATGTTGTATTTCTGTGTGTTTAGTTTATTAGGTAGTAGCCTCACCAGAAGGATGTGAAAAGACCAGTTTGGGCCGTCTTAAGCGTTTTTTGTTGCATGTTGTTTGACTTATTAAGTAACTCCAGAAAAGATTGTCAGTTAAACCAAAATTAGACAGATGTGGAACGTTAAGCAGTAATCTGTTTCTGTCATGTTTCAACTGCCAGTATTACTTCAGAAAATATGTCTGGTACGATGCTGTGTCTGTGGCTACAAAAGCTGACAATATCACTGTATGAGGCTACGTTCACACAGACATGAGTCCAGGTTTCCGTTTGCAGCCAGTAGAAGCTTCACTTGTACGAGTGGAGCGTTCATGGTCACTTGTACAAGCACATAACTCGACGCATGTCGGCCATGTTGAATAAAATCAAATTGAAGAAATGCTTCGCCATTAAAACAACAATATTCTACTAAAAAGTTACTATTTTTACAAACCGCACATCTCTAACAATGAACAATTTTACGATGACGTCAGTTCTGACATCAAATATGCGCCACAGTTTTTATAAATTATATTAGTGCTATTTACAAGTAGTTTATTTTCTACGAGTTGGATAAAAACACGACCTGCACACAAACTACTCGTACGAGTGAAATTTACATGTAACCTGTACTCCTATATATATGAACGGTCGCCATTGAAATACATGCAAACTCATGTTTGCCGGAATTCGTATACAGGAACCCATACAGTGCCGATCTCGTACTCGTGTTTATGTGAACGCAGCCTGGCTGATGTTCGTTGTGATGCTGTGTAGCCTGGTTGCTACGAACGCGGCTCGTTTTCGTCTGGCCGCTGGTCACAGCATGAAGCTGTTGGAATTTGGCTTGAGGCGTGCTCAAGGGCCTGACGGCGGCTTGTCAGCTTCAAGATACTGCTACATCGGCGGTAAGGCATAAAGAAATTTCTCCTGAGTCCTGAGTTTCTGTTTGCCATCCATCTCTAAAAAGCTTCTGTCCGTAAAATTTTTACTGGACATTTGAAAAAAATTGGTGCAGTTCTTGTTTGCTTTCAGAGTTTTGGTGAAACTCTAGGTAGAAATTCTGCATAACGTAGCAGTTTTTATTTATTTATTTTTATATTAAAGGCTTTTTCTGTCTGCTCTGTTGCATTCTTTTGTTTTTTATGGACCTTGTTATTGGAACACTGTCACTGTATTTCCTTGGTTATCTGGAGTATTTGTATATGCATGTCTGCCTGGTGACTGTTATATACGGTTCGACAGTAGGAGCTAGTGATGATTTGATATCAGGATTTCAATTTCGATACGATATCGATATGATATTTTTAAAATATCGCGATATCGATAAGAACAGGACGTTTACGTTTAGCAAGGCAGTATGCTTTACGTAGATACCAAAGATGTTGGATATTTTATGATATCTAACGTCTTTAGTAGATACTAAAATGTGTCAGTGAACTTAAAAATTAACTAGAGACTGTCGTAAGTGTCGTTAAATTACAACACTATAGTTAGTTTGTTTTGGTTAGTTTGTCATTTTCTTTGTTTACTCCCATTGTTTTGGTAATGCAGTAATAAAAACATAAACTTCTGGCATAAAATATCGCGATATGTCGAAAATATCGTGATATATAAAAGATATTGCGATGTATCAAAAAATTCAATATTTTTTCCGACGATACGATACGATATATTGATGTCGAAAACGATATATCAATATTTTCGATATATCGAATCATCACTAGTAGGAGCAATGTGTTGGCTTGTTCAAGTGAATGACGTACTAACTAGTAGACTAGTTGTACATGGCAGTGTTGTAGGGTATGTTGGCGTGACAACATGTTGGCTTGTTCCAGTCAGTGTGCCAGTAGTCTGTACACCATACAGGAACTGTGTTGACTTATTCAAGTCATTGTATTAGTCGACTAATTGTAAAGTGAAGTCCTTTTCGAGCTTTAAGGTCCATTGGGCAACGCTGATCTCTATTTTCTTAGCCCTCAGTTAGACACCAGTTTACACTGCGAGACCACGGATACGGGGCCAGTTCATCGCGCAGTGTGCCTGTTAATGATTTGTACCTGGCTATATTGTAGGGTTTTATCACACGACAACGTGTTGGCTTGTCTTAGTCAGTGTACTAGCGTGTGTGTGTATTGTGTAGGGTTTGACAGTACGAGCAATGTGTTGGCTGGTAAACTGTTCAACATCCCAGTGAGCGGTACTCAGGCACATTCATTCATCAGCTCTTTCAATGCCATCACTGATGTACAAAACCAGGTCATTATCGTACGGTACTTAAAATTTGTAAAACCTACACAATGTTTGTAAAATTGGCACAATCAGAGGTCACAAGAGTCACAAGTTGAACATGGTTCAAATTTAATGTGTAAATCAAATAAATGTTTGGATTTCTAAAGCACCTTAGTGTCATAGCTTCGGAGGCTGTAATGGTCATAGATGTTAGAGGAGACTGTCTATGCTTTTTCCTCTCGGAGAAATTAATCTCAAAGCCTGCATGCCAATAATCTTGAAACAATTTTTTTCAGCATAGCTTGGGATTAAACCTGGCCCCAACTGATAGCGTGCACTGCACCAATGAACCAAAGAGACAGAGCAGCAGTTAATAGTAATAATAATAGCACAATTTGTATGGCGCCAAAGAAAATATCCTAAGAATCTAAGATAAAAACAGGGGCACCTGACAAAACATGCAGAATGAAAACAATAGGCCTAACATCAATGTCAAAATGCTAAAATGATAAAACCTAATGTCATTTTGACGGGAATGATATTTCAAACAAGTTGGCAAGTTAAATTGTTTTGAGGTTGACTGTTTTTGTCTTACGTCTTTATCATTGCTTGTTTTTTATAATGATTGTGAAATAGCAGTGAAACAGCAGTGCAGGCCTGCTTTTTGTAGCTATAGCTGCCTGCCACATTTTAGCTCTGAGATATATTCCTAGCTTTTTATATATTTTTTGAATGACAGTTGTAGAAAAAACTTAGCTCTTATATAGCCGAGTTATAGCACATTTTGTCCCAAATTTTATTGCCGTGGCAACGAGGGTCATTTGCGGTGAAATTTGGTTGACAGCATTCGATGAACAATTCTCAAAAACCCCCTTATAGACGCGAAGATCTCGGAGATATCTCACAGAAGCTAAGTAATAGCCCATTTTGTCTCAAATTTCATTGCCATGGTGATGTGGGTCAGTTGGGCATAATTATAAATGGCACTGTTAAATTGACCGTTCCCGATTACTTCACCCTAGAACCAAACCGGAAGTGCATCAGATGATTTGTTGCTGAGATATAGCTGTTTGAAGTTCTTCCAGGCAGGCTCTTGCACAAAGGGAGATTGGTCGTCGGTCAAGAGGAATAATAAAAGCAAAGACCTGCACTGCTAACAAATGGATCACTTGCGCAATAGAGTCTAAGTTATGATGCAAAAAGTGAACTTATGATTGGCTTTATGGACTTGGTCGTGGTGCTGGGCTTTTTGCAGGTTTTGTTGAGTAGTGATGGGTCAAAGTTGTCAAAGTTGGCAGATGTTTGTATGGACTGGCTTCAGAGGGTTGCAAGTGTCCTTGGTAAGTGATCGCTTCGTTTCTGCAATGTTAAAAAAACTTAAAATACTCAAATTTTAATAGCAACTGTAGTTATGAGTAGTTCTGAAGTCTATCAAGTGCAGTGGCATGTAGCAGTATTTTTTCATATTTTCTCATTTTTGGCTATTGAAAGGGTCTCTGCTCGAATTATTTCTATGTCATTATTTCTCCGCCAACATAGTGGTCAGAGGCATTATGTTATGCAGAGTGTTTATGCGTCCGTCAGTGCGTGCGTGCACGAGTCCCAAACAAACATCGTTAGCAAGATGTCTTGTGTATTTTTTTTATGTAATTTGGCCAAACTTTTACGACTGACGGACTTTGGGGCAAGGATGAATGCGTCAAATTTTGGGGTCCGAAATTCAAGGATCAAGGTCACAGTGGTGTCAAGTATGTTGGCGGAGGCATAATCGTAAATGACCATCTAGTTTTTTATTTTTTAATGATGTTATCATTATTCTGTATTACTTTTAAAAAATTTTACTTCTGGTTCTTATTTACAATTTAAAGTATTCCGGCTGTATATCAGGTGTACACGCAAGTGAAGCTATAGAAGGTGAACTTGCAGCATTCGTTGCCTATGCCTGCGCTTTTCCTGCCAAGTTTCTGTGTCTTGTCGACAACTACGACGTCATACGGTAAAATGCTGACTGTTTATTCTCAGACATAGTGTGCTGTGAAATATCCACAAGCATGAAATAAACTCCCGTTTAAACAGACACTAACTAGAAATTTGAGGCAGGGAGCAACATGAGGCCGCCTGACACTGTAAGTTTGATTGGGGTGTCTTCTTCCGTGGCTGCTGATTTGCTGAGTCGTTGATTATAAATGTGGTTAAATGCCTCTCTCTCGAAAACCCTCCAATGCATCTCGCTGAAATTTGGCCTCGGTTCTTTTTAGTGGCTTCGGAGAAGAAGTGGAAAATATGGGATGATACAAGTAAAAACTAGAAATTTGGGTCAAAGCCCAACGTGAGTCTGCCCGGCACCTCAAGTCCTATTGGGGGGAATTAGGGAGGGTGTGAAATTTCCTCGGCAACAAAGTCACGTGGCCTTAACTCAAATGCATTGGCATACGCCGAACACGCATTGTTGACTTAGGGTAGGTCAACATGAGCGCTTATAAATTTGTTCGTGGTGGACCGAAGTTCACCAAATTTTTTTTGTTCAACGCCGAAAAGATCGTTCTCGTCAACGCCGTTTATATTTTGTCGCTTTCTTCATCGGTTCCAGACACATTTGCGCTCAGACTTGAAAGTTGTTGTAAATTGCACCGATTTTTGAACGTTTTTTGCTCTCCCAAATTTTAAGGGGGGCGGTGCCCCCAAATGTTATACTTGTATTAACACCCAAACCTAGAGACACGTCAAGTGCCAAAGTTTCGTTGGGCTACACCCCTTAATTCCGAAGTTATTAGCACTCCTTTATTACGTTTTAAGCCCATTTTTGACTTCCCTTTGAAAAAAAATTGTAAGGGGGGCCACTGTCCGCGGTGGGGGGTGCGCTAGTAAGACTTGGTCATTCTCTAGCGCATGTAAAAATTTGGTGGTGCAGCACCCCCTAGAGGCCGAAATATGGTCTTCCGAAAAATGCGCCTTGGGTGGGTACAATTCCACATGGAGATCTCCAAGGTTACTGGACCAAACTTCACCAGGCTTGTTTCGCCAAACACGGGAGGAATTGCTGTCGAATGAGTAACTCACCGATTTTGAATATCTTCATCCCTTCCGGAGACATTCGTTGCCCAACTTTGAAGTCGACCGAAATCTGGCCAAATTTTGCATGTTTTTGGTCTCTAAAATTTTTTTGGGGGAAGCTGCCACAAAATTTTGGACCGTGATTATAAAATTGAACGCAGCTCCGAGCATCGTGCAAAATTTTGCGCCGATCGGCCGATGGAGCTCGGAGATTTCGCGAGGAAAAAAAGGAATAAATTCCAGCAAAACATAAGCTCTCCCAAAAACTATCGTTTCTGGGTGGATTAATAAAGTAGAAAAAAACTAGAAATTTGGGGCAAAGCCCAACGTGAGTCCGCCCGGCACCCTAAGTTCAATTAGGGGAAATTAGGGGGTAAAATTTCCCCGGCATCAAAGTCACGTGGCCCGGACTGAAATGCATTGGCATACGCCGAATGCGCATTGTCGACTTAGGGTATGTCAACATGAGCGCCTATAACTGTTTGTGGTGGACGGAATTTTACCAATTTTTTTTGTTCAACGCCAAAAGGATCGTTCTTGTCAACACCGTTTAGATTTTGTCGCTATCTTCATCGGTTCCAGAGTTTGGTCAAACTCGAAAGTTGTCGTAAAACGTACTAAATTTTTGACGTTTTTTGCTCTCCCAAATTTTAAAGGGGGCAGTGCCCCCAAATGTTGTACTTGCGTTAACACCCCAACCTAGAGACACGTCATGTGCCAAAGTTTCGTCGGGCCTAACTCCGAAGTAATAAGTGCTCCTTTATTGCATTTTAAGCCAATTTTTGACCCCCTTTTGAAAAAAGTTGTAAGGGGTCTCTGGTCGCAGTAGACGGAATAAAAATGTGATTTTGAAAATGTTCATCCATTTCGGAGATATTCGCCGCTGAACTTTAAAGTCGTCCAAAATCGGGCTAAATTTTGCATGTTTTTGGCCCCTGAAATTTTTTTGGAGTGTGCCCCTCAAAATTTTGGACGGGCATTATAAAATTGGGCCTAGTACTGACCGTCGTGCAAAATTTCACGCCGGTCGGCCCATGCATCTCGGAGATCTCACGTGGGAAAAAAAATAAGTAAAAAATAAAAAAACATCTGGGCTAAAACTTAAGTCCGCTCCGCAAGCTATCGCTTCCGGGCGGACTAACAAAACGAAATCATAAGGCCTCTTGCTACTACATATGGGTGGTCTAGTGATCTATATAATTTTATTAAGTAATGTATTTACTGATTTTTTGGCATTTTGGCAACTGCTTGTATCTCATTTGCAACTGCATTTCTTTTGATATTTGGCTGAAACAGAAAGTGCTGTGGAAGGAGACTGCTTTTTCCTGTTATAGAGTCGTCGTTAGTATGCTGCCATCGTTATAGGCTGCATTATGGGCCAGCTGCATTATGGGCCATTCCTGTTCATCAGTTGGTTTGTCTTTTGCCGTCCTTCTGCTGTATTTGCTTTGCTTCTAACTCAAAAAAACAAAAAAGGTACAGAAAAATCAAAATTTGTAGGTTTCCAAGGGCAATAGTAAGTGGTGTTCCACTTTACTGTTCTAATCCTGAAGCAATTTATTCAGCTTCCTGGGGATTGAACCCGAGCCACTTTTCCATTCTAAAGTGTAATGCAGCAGTTGTAAATATGTATATAGTTAGGCAGATGGCTGTATATGCTGTCGGACACTGCGTCGCTGTTTATTATTAATATGACTGCTGTGTATAATTGCTGAGTAGTAAGAGTATTGTGGCTAGGCGGTGTAATGGTAGCGTGTTGAACTGATAATCGTGAGGTTGCAGGTTCAACTCCGGGCCAGGGCACTACTCTGGGCGAGTTGTTCACACACATGTGCCTCTGTCACCAAGCAGTATAACTTGGTACCAGTGGTCAAACGGCGGTGATGCCCCGTGGCTGGGAAGGTAACCGTAGGTCTGGCGTCGCACTGGCCATGCGTCATAGACTCAGCAGTTTATCCACCTACGGGCTCAGTGGCCATAGAAAGGGAGATGAGCATGCTCCTTGTGCTGTATGGCACCCTTTACCTGGTAAGAGCAGCATTAGGGATGTGACGAACATTATATCCACATTCGGCGTCATGCGAATATTCACCACTTTTCAGCAATTCGATATTCGACGATTAGATGGTAGTGTTTCTGTCAAAGGCGAATATTTTATTTTATCCAACTTGATTGAACTTTATTGACACTGACTGAAGCTAACATTGAATACTCTAAATGTTTCATTTTCTCAATTGAGCTGTACTGACTGAAGTTTGCCTTAGATACCGGTGCTGATTTTCACTGACTGAACACTGAACAACTGTATTTGGATGTTTTGCTTTATTCAAATACTGGTACAGAGAAGTTTTCTTGAGGCTGAATAAGTATTCGCATTCACATTCGTTATTCGACGAATAGTAAAGTTAATGTTCACATTCGGCGAATACGATCATTTTTCGCCTTCGTCACATCTCTAAAGAGCATTGAATAATACATAGAGATGTGTTGTTTTACTGTTTTATCAGGAGTGGAGTGCCAAACTTCTGTGCAGTGGCGCTAGCACTGCATGACATTGGTTACAAGGCAATTGGAATACGTCTTGACAGTGGTGATCTCTCCTATCTGTCTCAGTGCATTCGACGCTCATTCAAAACCATCGCAAAACAGTATGTACGCCTATGACATATACAGGGTGGTTTAAAAAAACGGCACAAAGTTAATGACACCATAATTTTGCAGCCATACATCATAGAGTTATGTGGTTTTCAGCAAAATGTTTTGAAAGAAATTCTTTACGTGACTAAAGTCAGTGTTTGAATACAGCAGTTAAATATTCTTTGCTATTGCCACTGGCAATTGAAGTATGCAAATACAGTATTACCCTCGACACTGCAGTCCATAAAAATGTGCCACTTTTATTTTTTCAATAGCTCCATGAAACATTGGCCGATATTAATAATTTTTGGCACACGACAATACTTTCCGTGTTTAAAGACATGCTGATAGGTTGTGTTGCAGTGAAATGTTGTCGATGTGTGTGCAGCTTTAACTTGCCGTGGTTTGAAGACTTGCTTATAGTTGCCAGCAATGACATCAACGAAGAGACAATACATTCGCTCAATCACCAGGTTTTTCTTGCGTTGTTTTATCCAGTTTTTCTATACATTTAATGGAATTACCACTTGTCTGGAAATTTGACCTGAGTTAATGAATGGAGCATTTCTCTAATTACAGTTTGATTATTTCCTATTATTATATTTCTGTCTTGTGATGCACTGGCTGCAGTGTCATATTACTCTTGATTATTACATTCTGACTGGAAGCGGTGGCAGATTTTCGTTTCCTGGAGACTGAATTAATCTGTATGTGGGACTGGGATATAATTATTAAGACTCCTTTTGTACGTTGTAAGTATACGTGTAACTGCCACAATGAAACGAAAGTCACAATAAGCTGCAGTTGCTGTGAAACAATTTCGTATTTTGTAGCCATTTAACGTTTAAACTGTTCAAACCTTGTGTTTCCTGTTGAAGTTAACCGGCATATTGTTCCAGGGCCACGGTCCAGTTGCCACGAAGCTTCTGTCACTAATCTGTGACTGTGTCTGTGGCATGATATATGTGTAGACATTCGATGCCTTGAGATGCTGTCTATCAGTCTGTCCGTCTGTCTGCATGGCATACGTGTAAACGTCCGATGAACTTAGATGTCAACGTTCGACCTCAGTGAAGAGTTGACAGTTGCCCAATAGATGTGTATATTCGTGTGCCTAATTTTTGTCTTAATTTTTTGCTGAGAATTTCAGCTGATTGCTCACAGTTGTTGTTGTTACTTGTGACCGTGTTACGGTGTCGCAGAGTCATGCAATCAATGCATTCGGTATCGGCACACACCTCGTGACATGTCAGAAACAACCGGCTCTCGGCTGTGTTTTTAAGGTGTGTTCATACTTATTTAATCAGTCTCTCATTTTATAGAGTGTACCTTTAACAAAATTGTCAGAGATGTCCGTTACGAGTTGGCACGATCAGAGTCATTGCCTAAGGTATGATTTAGAGCACTGTCTACTAATGTACATTTATCAACTTCTGCAAGGCATCCAACCGTTTAGATGCAGCATCGTTAGTACACATTTACTGAACGTTTTCAGTTTGACATCGTAAGCTAATACCAATCAGCATTGGATGGCCGCAAATATCTCTGACTCAATGCCAACATGATCGAGCTGATGTGGACTGGTGCCAAGCACAATCTGCTGACGATTCCTGGCGGTGGTCCTTCTGTGATGCTCAACGGACGGAGGCCACATCAAGTCATTTGACGTCGTTTGTTTATTGCGAGTGCTGCTCACTCCAAACTTGTTGATGGACAAGCACGTTACTTCACTCGGTGCCAAGTGCTTTTTCCAGCTGCAACAACTACACCGTATTCGACGTTCGCTAGATGATGACTTTGTCACCACCCTGGTTCACGCGTTTGTCACCAACCGCGTCGAATATTGTGTCATTTTACTGGCCGGCTTATCGAAGAACTTGACAGGCAAGGAGGGATCTGGAGAGGGGGCGTATTTTCGTGGACTTTTTGATGCTAAATTCTGTTTTTCTGTATGAGTGAAACAGTTTAGCAGTACACCAGAAATGCATGGACTGCGTTATTTATTGTTTATTGTTACTAACTCTTACACAAAAGTAGCCAGAAATTGGATGCCGAAAGCCAAGAGCAGAGGTGGCTTTTGGCATCTTGGGTGGGCCATGGATCCTTTGTCCTCTACATCCGCCTATGACTGATGGACTGTTCGCCCCACCATGGTCAGCCACCTTGACATGGTGGTGGGGCTTAGTGCATGAAGACTTGAAAGATTTCTAAAATTTGTAGGATTGGACCCAACAAGCTGTCGATCAGAATTTGTTAGAGCAGATACATTACACTTTACCAGTGCTGCTAATATACCTGTAAATCTTCAGCTGTCACACAGATTTTGGTTTTACAGCTGTTGGTCTATGGCTTCACAGCGGTTCGCGACTTTGTAACTGTTTCCTGTAACATTATGGTTACATTCGGGGATGCACATTGGGCCAAACTGATATGGCCTTAGTGCTAGGCAGGTGTAGCAGCCTGCTGGGTTTGATGAAAATGCAAGTACGGAAAATGCAAATATATGCCTGTAAATATTTGTGTAGAAATTACAGTAAAACTATGAGCACTTATATAATAAGATTAAAAAAGTTAAACAAAATCTGCAATTGTTTCATGTCTGATTGTAATACCAGTCGTCAGGAATGTTGTGAAAACTCTTCACAGCATTATTTGTAGGCCTACTTTAAATATTTAATGTCCACACACAGATAATCATGGTGGCCTGACACTTGTTTTTATTAACCAGCTTCTTCGAGCATAGTCAGTTAGTCACGGAGTTTTCCTGGCAGCGGTTTGTTTGAATCTGCTGATGCAGCCAAAAGTATTTCAAAATTCGTTAAAGCATTATCGATATCACTATGTGGCAGAAGCGGCAAGCGGGTTACACAGCAAATACATTTACTTCCTTCTGCATCATCTCTGAATGCTGAAGATTGACTTTTTTTCCTTTATCTGTACCTACATTTTCCATCCCTGCATTAAAATTTGTATTAAAATTTGCACTCGCATTTTCAATACTTGCATTTTCAGTCGCTCTAGTTTGCCCACCCCAAGGGTAAGGTAAGGTATGGCAAGGATTGGTTGTTAGACTGATCTGCTGATTAATTGTATAGTTGGCTGAAGTGAACACATCACCACGTATCAAGCTAAGTGAGGACGTGGACAAAGTGACAATGCCTGGTCGTAAGGATGCCTATCGGCTGTTCGGAGCCGATGGTCATGCGTTGGTTGATTTGCTTCAGCAGCCGGATGAGCCACCTGTGATGCAGGGGACCCGCGTGCTTTGTCGACATCCATTTCAGGTCTACTTGGTAGTCAAGAGTCACACTGGCTTATTCGTTTTTTTTGCTATTTGCTTCAGCATTTTTTTCTAAAATTTTTATTTATATTGCTGCTTTGGTAATTTTCTTATTCTGTTGTCGTGTTGGTTTTTTCTCGGTTTCTCACTTCTTGTTTCAGTATTTAGTTAAGCACTTTCCAAACATTGCCAAAGTTGTTACATACATTATTATCCTAAGTGTCTGCAGAGATCCACACAGGATTTACATTAAGCAAGTCCCGATGGTCCACTTTCGTTTGTCGATTTCTTAGGGTGGGTCATCAAGCCTTTTATCCAAAACTAAGAAGTCTGGAGACTATTGTGAACTCCCCTAGCAGGATCCAAGGCAGTGCCTGATCGAATACAAATTTGGTGCATTTTAACTGTCATCAGATACTTTTGGTGGAATGTAGAATGATAATTCATTATTATGATACAGAAATGATATTTATTATTCACCAAAGCTAATCTTGGGGGGGACATTTTGGAATTAATTTTTGTTCGTTTGTCGGAGAGGCAGAGTCCAGGGTTTCCTAGTCTACCCTTCTGTGTGCCTCTCTGGATGGTATTGTAATTTGTTTCATCTGTTGGTCAGAAATCTCGGCTCATAATGCACGGATATAATGCATACTGGTACAGCAGTGATTATCTTAAGGTGATCAGATTTGTGTGAAAAGACTCGGTTTACCGGGTTGTTACGATACAGCTGTTTGTACCAAACCGGGCCATTCAGAAGATATAAATGTTTGTTTTTATTGCTTGGTTGTTAAATCTTCGGTGGGTGGAGTCTAGTAGCCTGGATAGATGTGATTTACATTCAACCAAATATTTTGTTTCTCTGTACTAGCAGTATATCTTTCATCATTTTTGTGCTTGAGCCACTAAATAGTCGTACAGTAGGTAACTGTCTGCAGGCAGGCAAATTATCTTTGTATGTAATCAACCACCTAAGTCAGCCAATTCTCTCCGTTGTAGGTAAATTGGATACTGGCCTACTTCTCTGGTTTAAGCTGGGGCATGTTTGCTTGTCTTGGGTCGCAAGTAACACTGTGTGATTCCATATGGCATGTGACTCTCTGTAGCTTTGAAACACGTCTCCTATGAAGAGCTGAACACACTTATTAACTCTCTATATAGCAGCAGTTTAATTGATCAGTTGCTAGCTCTGCCGTGTAGATTAATTTTGGTAGCGTAGTAGCTCTGTAGCACTAATATTTGAACAAAAGCTTATGTAAATGTGCATGCACAGTTTGCTTTGCTTGTGGGAGGCTTTGTGGCTTATATTTTTATGCATTTTTGGTACTTAGTTTAGATTTTTTTTCATTATTTTTATTAGCACTACCATGCTTTTTCTTAGTCTAGTTTGCTATTTAAGTATAACGGTAGATATCCCGTTATCCCCACTTTTGTAGTTCACTTTTCTCAAATTTTGTTAAAAAGCTGTTTTGGGTCAAGGGATTGATGGGTTAGGATTAGTATGTTGCAAAGGCGGTAATGTGATTAGGCCGGTGTTGGAGTTAGGTAAAGATGCAGTACATCATGCTTAATTGTTTAGAAAGCTAATTTTTGACTGTCTTATTGTTGAAAGTCATCTTCAATGATGGACTGGTGGCCAGAATGGTGTTGTCCATTTTACTGTCACTGGACAAAATCGACCTATGAATTCAGTGGGATGGTATGAGTGTTAAATGCCCGACCTTTGACCTACTGGAATATGGCCCCATCTTTTAAGGTTTTGCCATGTTCACTCTATATCAATAGCCTGGTATGTGTTATGTGTTGCCCGATATGTGATGTAAGTTATGATATTATGTGGTGTTCAGATTACGGCTGAGAATTTTGTTTTTTATATTTTTTCCTAGATGTGTGACTATTAAAGGGAAACTATCATGAAAATTTGACTTTTTGGAATAACTGACACACGTGAACATATAACGAAATAAAATTTATGGCGAGCCAATTTTGAGCAAATTTTGACTGATTGTCACAAAAAGTGAACTTTAATCATTTTTTACAATTTGACACAAAATATACTATTTGGCATACTACTGGTACGTCACTGGTACCAAGAGCAGCCGAAAATAACATGGGGTGAATAGGAGTTTGATCAATTTCAATGAGGTTTTGATCGAATACTATGCCGGAGTGCTTTGGAACAGGATTTTCCAATCACCAGGGCACTTTGAGAATCACGCTGCACCGTCTACCAAAATATCATCTACGTTCGAATTGCTATGGCTTGTCAAACACATCGTCACAATTTCAAACCAAAAACTTGCACGTAAACTGTCCATTTGCGCTCTCCGGCTTCGCAATTTAGCTCAGTAGCAGAGACGTGCAAATATTTGAATTTTGAGTCCGCGTCCGTCCACGGATTCTGATTTGTATTCCGCATCTGCAGTAATATGTAAACTTTGATCCACAGTCCGTTTGCATCTGCAATGCTTACTACCATCACCGTGAAAATTAGCAGTTTATCTTAGGCCAATAATCTCTATAAGTCTAGTTATCTATATGTGCATAAAGTCTGCAGTCCCTTCACGGACCAGAAATATTCTGCGGATCCCAATCCACACACGGACTCGCCCGCAACGCGCACATCGCTGCCTGCTAATGATACCAAGTTTGTCGACTCTTTTGTCAATTCAGATCCGGTAATTTCGCTCATGAATAAAAGCAATTTTCTTCATTTTTTATGCATGATATGCGTGCGTTTTTTGCTACAAATGAAAATAGATACTCTATTATGTTAGTTTTTGCGTTCACTTAGAATACGATTTTTCATGATAGTTTCCCTTTAAATGTATGCATATTGATTACGATCCATTACACTAGTAGAGTTTTTATCTGCACTTTCGGGAAACAGTATATTGTTCATGTTCACAAAACTGATGCAGTTAAGTGGCTAAGACTAAACCGATAGAAGCACTTGTAATATGGAACAAAAAGTGTTGCTTTGCTGTTGTATTTGTTTATGCTTATGGTTGGTTGAAAATGCTTAATCTTATCCGTGTTTTGCTGTTAGGAATCAAAGCGTGCGTATGTTATTCCAAGTCGAGTTGAGCCACTGTACAAGTGCTACTACCGCAATGGCCTGGTATCAATGTCTGCAGCATTTTTTTGTTTGAAATGTAATAATGGCAATAATAATTGCAATAGCAACAACTTCTTCCATGATAGATATTTACACTCTGTGATGTAAATGGATCTCGATGCTCAGTGTCCAGCGGACATGAATAACTAGATGGGAAATGGACTAATGGATGTCGATACTGACTGTGATACATGTTATCATGGAACTGCTTAATGGCTCAGCATTTAGAGTGCTGGATTCATGACCAACATGGTTCACTACCAAGTAACAACTCTGGGCAAGTTGTGTACACATATGTCCCTCTGTCAGCAAGCAGTATGATTTGGTACTGGTCAAGAGACAGTGACACTCTCTGGCTGGGAAGGTAACCACGGGCCTGGTGGAAAGTAATAACAGTTTCCCACTGCATTTATGACTACATCACCTGTGGGCTGACTTGCCTACAGACTGGGATCAGCTCCGGACCCTACGCTCGTAGTGAGTATAGGTTACATTTACCTTTTTTTTATCTACTATTGCTGTTGATGTTCACAGATATGTCAGCCACTGCCTACACTGACTGAGATACGGAGTCGAGCTCACGAGTCTCTCACGCACATCCGCATGGACCACAAACGAGCTCTCAACCCAACTCCTTACAAGGTCTTTCTCTCTCTCTGTCTTACGGCTGCGTTTAAATAGTCTCCCACTTGTCAACTGCTCCAGTGCTTTGCCACTGCTTCGGTGACAGAAGGGCAGCTGGCCTGTGTATGTTGCTCCCAAGAAATATTTATTTTTGGGAACTGTCTTAACCGGGAACCAGTCTGGAAAATTGGGCTTGTTCATCAAAAACCTCATGTGCATTACTTTTTGTATGAGGGCTGTCTCTTGGCATTTATTTGCTCAGTTAAAAAACAGTTAAGGATATCTCTGACAGTTTTGTCGCTATGATGTTGGTTAACAAGGAAAGTGTTTAAGATATTTTGAGTTTAATTAAGGATCATTATTCATGGGGCCATATTCGTTTGAACTGTTAGAACTTTGATGGGAGTCTTATTTCAAAACTTAGATCATTATATGAAATATAATGTAATTTGATATTCACGTCTGCCAGAAACCAAGTATTGCTTTCATCCAAGTCTGTTGCAAGATTACTGAAGTAACGAATGGGTTTTGATGAACATTTTTGGAGGGGTGAGGCTTTTCCAAGGACCAGTCGATACGATTTTAGTGGTGAGTGTGCGGCGATCTTGGTATAACTCAGATCGCGATTTAGGAAATGAAAATTCTCGGCAGAGACTTGTATTGTTCGAATGCTTATAGTTAAGCATTATTTTCTGTTGTACATAGGTATCGGTGACAGACAAACTGTATTCCTTCATCCATTACTTGTGGCTGGAAAATGCTCCCATTGCCGAGCTGTCCTGAGGTTTCTGATACTACTGCTGCTGCGGCTGCTGCTGCTGGTCTGCTGACAAAACCTGCATTGGAAATGCATTGTACGATTTCATGTTTCGTTGAGAAAAAGTTTCCTTCATTTTCATTGATTTCTCTTAATCCGACACTCACTAAGAACTGAGTCCAATCCACACATTGAACTGAAAACCAACCAGAAAATTTCTAATCTCTACGGATTAAGAAAAATTCGTATTTATTTGCATTTCAGCTGTCTGGTGTTAATCGGTAATATTCGGATTAACTCTGGCGTTAGCTGTCGTTTCCGATTATTTTTTTCTTATTTGGCAGATAATCGCAAATGTTTGTACTTAGAAAAAAGATAACACCGAAGTTAGACTTTAGTTCATGTTTGCTGCAACTGTATTGGGAGTATTTATTCTAAGAGAACGTGTCGACTTTAGTGTTAATCTTACTTCTCGACGAAACGTGAACTCGCGAATTGTTTCATTGCTAAGTCACTGGGCTCATGTGATGGGTTTCAGTATAAAGTTGTCCATGATATTGCATACCGGTCCTCATGTTGTCATAGATAATAATAACTATTTGTTGCTTTTTTATCTATTTGATATTCTTGTTTGTTAACCTTTGTTATCTGTCACCATTAATTAATCGGTGTATGTTTTTTGGAAGCGGTATTCGGGTCACTTAATAAGTAATTTTGTCCAAGAACAGTCAGCATTTTGCAGTATTGAAAAGCCAGTATTTGGTATAAGCCTTTTGTTAGGGCATTTTGATGAAAAGTCTGTCTTCTAAACCTTAGGTTAACGACATGAGGATATTTGAGATAGTTGAGCTCTAAATATTCCTAGCATTTTTAATTCAGCGAAAAGTAATGTGATGGTTATTGGAAATTAGGGATTGTTAACAACGTGGGTCAGTCTAATAATCTGTGTTAATTTGTCAAACCTCAACCTTTGTTTGGTGATTTGTTGACATATCGGCAACCACTGTTGCCTTCTTTGGAGCAATTTCTGTTCGACACTAGATGTCAAATTGCTCAAACATCAACGAAGGTTATAATTTGATGTATTCATGCATTATTTCAAAGACATTGGTTCTGTTGGGTATACTGAGTGAATAGCATTGGGTTGACCACCAGTGGTTCCCTGTCAAAAGCTGGACCAACAACAACAATCCATAATCTCTGTCCATGATTTTAACTCTTGCCGAACCCTATACCTAACCCCCAATTCCTGTCCCTAACTCTATACCAATCCCTAGCCTTATCCCGAACCGTAATCCGTAATCCTAATTTTTAACCCTAACCCTGTCCTTAACCTTATTTCTTAAACCTAAGCCCATATCACTCTTTCCAGGTTTTGATGGTCCAGCTTCACTACCACCAGTACCATTGAACTATCTGGAGTTGCTGAATGGATCATTGTAAGCAGTCGTTCGTGGGCCAGTATCATCGTGGCAGGCCCAGGGGGGGCCACCCCCCCTGAATTTTAGTGTTGTAAAGTTATCTTTTTGTTGAAAAATTTTCTTTTGAGTATACAAAATCTGGCTGGAAGTCCCCATTTTGGAGGGATTTATGGCAAAACGAAGTTTTTAGCACCCATATCGTCTCTGTCGGAAATTTGGAGCTGTTGGTCGGAAAATTGCAGCTTTTTGACCCCAGCCTGTTTTTACCTATGACAACGCTGTTGTGGGCGTAGAAGTTTGCAGTTTATTTTATGAAATTTGCAGTTGTCTCCACTCCAAACGGTGAAGTTATTGATCAGTGTTTCTGATTTTGTGTTGGATTGTTTGCCGTTGTCGTTTCTGGTGTTGTCAATTGTGTTTAATTTTTAATCTGTTGTAACAACTTTAGCCAACTGTATTTCAGTATCAAGTTAGTTTTTTCAACAGTGACTAACTGAAGACATTGTTCTAGCTCAAATGTTTTCCCAAGTTACGCAGACTATTGCTTCATTGTGACTTAATTTTTATGATAAAACAGAAAATCAGTAATTTCAGTGAATTTGTACAAATATGTATAAAACACAGTGGATGATGCCAGCAGACTATTCAACTGTATATAACCTTAATGTGTTACTATCCACAGCAGAAAAAAAATAGAAATTTAGTAGAAGAAGAAAAACAAAAATCAACTTTTGTATTAGTGTGATGTATTGTGTTGTGATAAAAACGATGTTTAGTTAACATGCGTAATCAGATGTGCTAGGTGATGTTAAATAAATTGTATGTATAAAAACTATTTGAAACTTTGATGTTGGTTGAAAAGTGTTTAAATTCAGCACAAGAATGTGTTCTTCAATTCCACATACATTGGTAATACTGAGATGTTTTTGGTAGGTGTTATTAGTAATTATCTATGATTTCCTGTGAGTAATTTCTGAGGCAAGACTTATGCTATTTGATAGAATGTTGTGAACATGACGAAACAGTTTGCAGCATCATTTTTTATACCAGTTATTTAGACATAAAATTATAACAAGCGACCATTTCTGACGTTCTTTTGGAGCGCCATGTACATTGGTTTTGTTTGTCGGAGATGATCTCGTTTTTTCCATTGAATGCATGTTAAAAAACGCAAAGTATTTTTCACTTGAATACGTGTAGCGGTGTGATTTCGACAGGTCACACATGTCGAACGATGTAAACGTGTTTAGCTTCCACATATGGACTGCGGTTGACTTGTTTCGTGATTCGTTGGTTTGGTTAAACAGCTTTCCGAAAGTTCAAATGTTTGCACGACCAAAAACATGTTCGACATGTTTGATCTACTGAAATCATGCCTCAAGTAACATTTACATGTGTGTCGTTTTACAAGTAATGCTGTGTACAGTTTGATAATGAAATGTGTCATTGGAATGTTTTAAGCCCATGTGTCTAGGTGTGTTGTGTCTGTGTGTGTCAAGTGTCATTTTTTGTTACATTTCATGTTGTTTATTTGCTTTTCAACTGTCCACTACTTTTGATCATTGTTTGTAAAAAAGTGACATTGTTCAATGTTTTGAAATGACTGATAACTGGGTAGAAAATTGACCTTTTACATGCAAAATAACAGATACCATACGCCCATTGCTGAATGTTATAGTGCTCTAATGTTTTGCAACTTCTCAGAAACTTTTTTTTCAACAAGTGTTGTAGTGGCAAAGTGGCATTTTTAGTAACAGCTGTAATTTTCTGCATTGTTAACATTGCTAATTAAACTCTATGTGCTTCAACTGTTTGAGTATTGTTAACTTCTGTACTTTTCTGCAAATTATGTAACACTGGGTCATAATGTGATAGAATTGAACATAAATAAAAAGTGGCTGGGAATTAACTTGCAGAATGACAGAATTGAGTGCCGTAATTTGACAGTCTTGCTTATGTAAAGTTTACGAGTACAGAAATTGCTGACTAACCTTCTGTCGTTGATGTCCATTTAGTTTCATTTTATCACCAAATTCATTTCGTCTGTACTGTTATATTCTATAGCAAACTGGCTGTTTTCAGCTTTGATTAATTTTGCGCTCAAAAGCAGCTACTGCTTTCAGCGCATCCTAGCCATCGCAAGTCTGTCTGTCCGTCTGTCTGTCTGTCTGTCACACAGGTGGATCAGTCAAAAACGGTGCAAGCTAGGATCACCAAATATTCACCATCGTCTGCCTGGAAGACTCTAGTTTCAGGAACCGTAAAGCTTTTCCATAAATTCGAAGGGGGCCAACCCGAACGAGAGCGCTAAATGAGAGGGGGGTGGGCAAAATTTGCAATTTTTCGCCAATAACTTGCAGTATCTCAGTAACGGTGCGAGATAGAGCCTAGGTTACTATTAATCGCTAATAGGAAGTTGTGTACTGGCTCTCGATTGGCGCCAAATTCAATGACATTGAATGACCTTTTATGCCAAAATAGGGGGTTTTATAGATTTTTTGGCGATTTTGGGCTGTGACACAATGGGCTGTGACACAAGTCTATATCATTCACAAGATGGCGCCACGGAACTATCGTTATGCAATCCAGATAAAGAATTTGGTATTTGTATATTAACTTAGCGTGAACACCACAATTTTCAGCTACACTACTGAACTGGAACTGCTATAGGCTTTTGCACGTCTCGTGAGCATTAGCTCAAATTTCTTGTCTTAAGAAGTTTTGCAACAGCTGTACCTTAATCTAATGATCGTCCAGTATTGTAATTCATGCATTATATACATTTCTGTATGTTATGGGACTAAAGAGTTCCAGCGAAAGTCACCGGCTGATTTGATTCTGTTGCATAATTTGTTGACAATCTGCTTTCGTTACTTGTATTTACATATGACGAACACATGATGCTTATGTTCTTTGTGTCATATTTATACCTTGTGTGTTGTGTGCATGTATTTTGTACAACTGATATCTGAATTGATTTAATCATGCCAATACTGTTGTGTACAGCTGCTGGACTTTTGTGTACAATGTGTACTGTGTGCAGGGTGCCCAAAATAGTCCCATTTCGATTGTTTACATGCCACTTTATGTTTCCTGTTTTGATGCTCTTTTTTACCAGTAATTCACTCAGAAAACCAAAATTTCCAGAACTGTAGTTGAGCAAATATCATACGTAAAGCGTGCATGTTGCCATTGTAATCACTAGGGCCCACTGTTTTCTGCAGAAAATTTTGCCAAATTCTGCAGGCCAGTTTGCAAAATTTCACGGCCTTCCAGAAAAATTGTCCAAATTCCGCTGCTTACTGTGGCCTTCCATATGTAAGTAAAATAAGCTCTATCCTGTTCAAAAACTTTTTCTGAATGGCCGGCTGGCATAGTGACATTGTGCTGGGTTATGCTAGCAATGTACAAAGAAAATTACCTATCTTTTTTGTTTTAAAAGTGCAATTTGTCAGGTTGTGCTGCGTTTATTTACGATTGTGCAATAGCTATTAGTAGGACCCGCAGCTTTTTGCAGTTTAGTTTGATTTTTTTGTGATAAAAATACCTCATCAAGTCAAAAATCGTACTAATCGCCGGTGAATTTTCAACTTCTGCAAAATTCCACGGAATTTTGGGCAAAGGAAAAATTCTGCGGCTTGGCTCGAAATTCCACGGCCGTGGAAAACTGTGAGCCCTAGTAATCACCACCCCTGTAATGCTAAATTCAGCTATTGGATCATTGGTAATTGCGCCTAGTAAAGCCCAAATTCCATTACGCCGACTTTGCGACAAAGTCCGGGACAAGTTCGTCGTGGACACAAATCATAAGAGTCCGTGACACAAATTACGTCGCTGACTTTCATGATTTGTGTCCGCAACAAGTTTGCGACTTTCGGGAACTTGTCCCGGACTTTGTCGCCGACTTTCCCCGTGCGTTGTAGCGGACTAAATTCCATTAGAGCGACACTAACGGGTTTGTCGCAGACTTGTCACAGACTTTGTCGCAAACATCTCGACATGTCAATATGGTTTGTGTCTGTGACTTTCATGATTTATGTGCACAACTTTTCCCATGGGGAAGTTTCGGTGAAAGTTGGCGTAATGGACTTTGGGCTTAACTGTAAACATAATGATTGACCTAAGTGTCAGAAGTAAAGCCACAAACCAGACTTTATCCAGTAAATGAGCAGCAAAACTGTGGTATATTTGTCACGGCAATCTAGTTTACTTATTGACATTGCGTATGACGTAGACTTAATATGGATTAATGCTACATAATTGCTAGGAGATCAGTTGTTTGCGAACCTGTGATTACAGCATTTATCGCTTATTTTGCAGGAATTTGCATATTGCACATTTCTGTGCATATTTTGCATGAAACTAGTGCAAATTTCAAGCAGGAATTTTGTGCTGTAAACTGGTGTAGCGGAAAGTCTGTGTGCAACTGAAGTATAAACAGCAGCTTCATAGTAAAGTGTTAGATGACGTCGTTTCACATGTAACCGATCACAGCAGCATTTAGACTTTTATCATCTGTGATTGGGCGCAAAAATAGTTGCTAGTGCAATAGAAAGGGTGACCAGTGACTACTGACCGCTTGTCCGGAAAAACTGGTGAATTTGACCGATGTCGCAGAAAAATTGGGGATTTGGCCGAAAGTCCAGGAGCTGTGTGGGAAAATGTTTTAACAGGGAAAAATGTTTCTTGGCTAACTTTGCGTTTAGGACAACTCTAATATTAATCACTTGCACAGCTGTAATGTGCATTTTTGTTGCATTGCATTGCATTATTATGTGGTTATATGGTTCTTACAGTTTTAGGTTTCCGTCGTTTTTTTGTTTCATAAAGGTTAAACTTTCTGTAAAGGTTAAACTTATTGTTCCGTTATTATGTGTATGTGCAATTTTGCCTGCAAAGGCCATCCCCGAAATGACCTATACTGTGTCGGGC
>Ga0056128_1001429_pt1 | contig 26575 bp, 15 predicted proteins | sample WorMetLIZISLAND2_FD_71113 | JGI IMG/M metagenome (GOLD analysis project Ga0056128, IMG submission 71113) | Marine gutless worms symbiont microbial communities from Max Planck institute for Marine Microbiology, Germany - Olavius geniculatus... ... | reverse complement strand
TATGACGTCATGCCATCCAGGGAGGCCGAGGAAGGTTATTTTTAACCTGCCTGTAATGACGGCCGGTTCGTCGGTGACGCTATAGTACTGGTGGCAGAAGAGTGCATCCTCTTGCGCTGGGGCCGTCTGCACCGAACGGTCTTCCTGCATACCAATGAACTAAAACGATCGAGACGCTTACATTAGACTTTTTAGCGTTCGTTGTCATTTCCTGTTTTATCCACGGACACAGCGCACCGAGCGCATTAGAGATTACTTCGTAGGCCTAACCTGCTATGATAATGCGCTATATAAATGTTCTATTAATAATTATATTAATTATATTAATATAATTAATTAATTATATTAATAATATTAATTATATTATATTAATATATTATATGTTCTATTAATAATAATAATTAATAATAATAATTAGGGCGAGCGTGGTGGCTATCCATTGAGGAACAGACAAGTTAAGACAGTCTTGAGTGGCTAATTTAACAGTCAGATAGCAAGACAGTATAGGTCTATCTGCGAAACACGATCAACTTTTACTTATTCGCTTCGACTGAAAGCAACTTTTTGCCACTGAGCTTTAGGCTATTTTTACAATGTATTCGGCGTATAAATAGTTAGGATTGTTAAAGTTTTCTTACGTCAAGTGTTAGTTTTTCTGTTTAGCTACGTTTAGTTTTTTGTTAAATATTTTTATGAGCAGTTATGACGTAACTTATTCTTTTTTTTATTGTTTTGCTTTAGTGTTACCAATTCACTGTTTTGTTGTTAAACTGATCTTTGGCGAATAAAGTCATGAACGATGATGATGACGATGATCATAAAGGGTTTTAAAAACCCAGTGTTACGTGACAGTAAAAAAGCACAGGCTAAATATTATAAATGCTAACATATACATTTACGGATTGATGGAAAGACATCTTTGTTAATAACTGAGCAAGATAGGTCAATTATTATCTGTACCATTTTCATCCAGTTGTTACGCGTTTTGTAGCTGTATCAGATAAATAAAGCTTTTTGTGAGATTGAGTCTCGCAAAAATCATCTTAGAAATTAATTGGGGCTTGTCGTATTATTTACTGATACTATCGATATTTCGATGAATAAAAGTCAATTATGTATGTATTATACGCAGAGGTTATGCAACGGGTGTGTACACAACGAATTCGGCGGAAGCCTGCTACTATCAGCTGCATAGCGCCAAGGCTCAAATCGTTCTCGTCGAAAACGACACGCAGCTACAGAAGATCCTCCAGGTCAAGGACCGACTTCCAGAGATTCGAGCTATCATCCAGTACAAAGGAGATCCGCCCGAAGACCGCCTCGAAGTTCTCACTGTGAGTCGTCTTGCTTCGTTCAACTTACGCCTTCTGACAGGGGCGCTGAAAATGACGGACCATCATAAAATTGCAGGGCGTAAAATTGCTAGACATGAAATTGACGGACGAAGTGAAGGGCATAAAAATGTAAAACACGGGTTGAGAAATTTGTAATTCCGAGATCCCGGGACAGAGATGTGTGGACGCGGACGGGACGCGCGTCCGCAAGGATTTTGCGGACGCAAGTTTTGATGTTTTTGATGTTTTCGGCGACGCGTACGCAGACGCTTTCTGAGAAAAAATTTCGTTACCGCAGCGTATATTTAAACATTATCACTGTTGCTGGTACGCGAACGCGGACCCAAAATTCCAGGATCCGCACATCTCTCTCCCGGGATCCCGTTTTCGGGATTAGGCTTACAGATTGGTCGTTATTTGCAGTATGGAAAGCTATATTCGAACTGTACAGTAGGCCTATAGACAGTGGTGATGACTGTCAAAATAAACTTAAGTGGACAGCACGGGTTCCAGTATATTAGCGCACATGGCATTATTCCTTACTGAACGGCTAGAATTATTATTTGTATCATTTAGACTCGAAGAAGTACTATTTTAACGAATTTTTGTAATCCCAAAATTTTGGGACTGAGACGCCGCCAATCCCCGGGATTCGGAATTCTGCGATTGCAATATAGAGTACGTCGTCAGTAGAACAGACAAAACAAAAACATAAAAAAACTGAAAATCGCGGCCGACGACAAAAACTGGCGTACGGGCAAAGACATTGGCAAAGACGACGTCGTTTTCGCCTTTGTCATCGCCGTACGTCCGTTTTCGCCATCGTCCGCAATTTTTTTTCGTTGGCGTAACATGCAGGCACCTACAGTTAAGTTATTAGGAGCGTATTAAACAGATCGGTAAAGTTTGAACAGAGTTTCGGGCTTTTCGCTTGTTAGTTAAGGCTTTCATCTATTTGTGTCGTCTTACTGTTACTCTGTCTTACCCTCCGCTGTGTTGTTAATAATTGTGTTTATGTTTTTCTTTATATGTGCTACCATTGTATGGTGAATACATAACCTGCTAAAAAGGCACAGTTCTAATATTTTCGGCAGCTTATCGACATCCGGTAGCGATTGTAGGTGAAACTCACTTAGCTGGCGCATTCTGCACCTCTCAGCTGAATTATTTCAATATAGCAAAAACGAAACAAGCCAACACATTGTGCCGCGTACAGATGCACGAACTGGGTTTTCTGTGAAGTTTTTGTTGTCAGAATTTTTAACCTTTTGAAATCGGTGTTCACACATACACAGTTTTCATCTGCTGATGCGTCTTCACCTACAACGTGGCATTTTTCGGCACCGTGCCATTTGCATCGATTGTGCGCTAGCGCACGCAGGTTATGTATCAAGTTGATTATTTAAAACAGCATGTGAGATTGCAGCAAAAAGCACTGTAACTTGGTCGTTTGGCTGCGGTAGCGTAACGGTTAGGGCGTTTGCCTTGTGTTGTCGTTGATTTGACTCCCGGTTTAGTCGCCATTAAGTGGTTACTACTTGGATGGGTGACTGTCTGCGGACAGGTGAACCATCTCGGTATATGACCAGTACCAAGGTCAACTCAACCTTACACAACTCTGGGGTAGATAAATCGAGTACCAGCCCTGTGTGGCTGGGGTTATGGCAGGGCGCGTTCACCTGTGTCGCGTGGCAGATGTAATCCCATATGGCAGGTGACGCTCCGTAGCTTTGAGACGGGTTTTCTATGAAGAGCTATACCATTTGACCATAACCGTGGCTGCTGCTGCTGCTGATGCTGGATGCAGTGGGACGGGCTGATGCAATACGGCAACGTTGACGACGAAGATATAAACAAAGAACTACAGAAACGCATGGACGCACAGGCTGCCAATCGCGGCTGTCTGCTTATCTACACCGTATGCATCGCTTTGTGGTGTCTTCTTACATCGATGACACACTGGACAGTTTTCTGTTGCCAGTTGCCGGTATCGGACGACTGGTACCAGTAACTGGCCAGTGCGTCATCGCTATTATTACGTGGACTGATACTATTGTTTTTTTTCAGACCTGGCGCTTAAATGTCTTGCTTCGTGAAAAAGTAGCCTGTAAGCTACATACAAGGGGCGTTCAATAAGTTCCAGGACTACGTCCTTAATACAACGACAGTAAATCGCACATTTCTGACAGTTATGTTACTTTTCAACATATTTTCCCTGCAGTTCACTGCAATGTTTCCATTGTTCTAGGCCAAAAGTCGGCTGGAACCCGTAGCATTAAGTTTTTTTATTGGCACCTGTAGAAATTTTTGGACAAAATGCTGTAGAACATGTTCATCGTTTTTATAGTTAACGTCTCTAAGTGATTTGCTCTGTGGTCCAAACAAATGAAAATTACTTAGTGCTAAATCTGGACTGTCATGGCAAAGGCTGTAGCAGTTCCCAGCCCATCCTTTCAATTTTCTTAACTGTCTAATGGGCTAATTGCACGATGGGGCACTGCCATTTGAAAGAATGACACCTTTCTGCAGCAAACTGGTTCAATTGCTGCGAATTGCTGGTCGTATTATCAATCAGACAATAACGCCTGTTAATATTGTTCATTCACAGTATGTCTTTCAAGCAAAAAAGTCTGCAAGAACAACTCACCGAGTAAACCAAAACATGCTTTGTCTGCAGCTGACCGTTTTTGCCATAAGCAGTGCTCCAACACTGACATCATCACTAACTGAATAATGATCGCTGCAAAAGCGGGCGAACTATTCAAATACCTTCGAACGTGATAAAGTGTCACTGCTAATTACTACAAATAATCTACAATAAATTTCAGCACTTTCTACACTTTCTGCTTCTAGAAAATTTTATGATTATTCTCGAATCTAATTTTTTAAACAAACGTCAACGTCTATCATTTATATCTTCATAATAATGACGTCACAACGTGACGTCATAAATGAGACCATGGTAAGTGATGTACAATAGTGGCAGTACAACTTCATAATAGTTTTGGTTTACAGCTGTCACTGTGTGCTTACTGAGAAGAACAGTCTTGGAACTTATTGAACGTCCGTCGTAAATTTACAAAAAAACAAATAAAGGAAAAAGCATGACAATGATTTATACTTGTTATTGCGTTGCATTTAGATGCACATTTACATGCACAAGCGCAACATCGGTGTTTGACGTAAGCCAGATTCGGCCTCTATTTGTGTCATTTTAACAGAAATATTAAACACAGTAACATAACAAATCTGGCAGTTTTCGGGCAGTGTTTTTGCGAGATAACTGCTAACGAACTTAGTGTGCTTATTTGGCCACTTGATTGTTTATTATTTTTTATTTATTTTTTTCATAGAAAGTTAGCATAGCCTACGCACATGCTGTATGCTAATTAGAAATAATTAAACGATAGTTTTTGTTGATTTTTTGACATTTATCTGCATGTGAATGTGTGGCTTGTTGTTACAGTCGGGCACTACCGGAGATCCGAAAGGCGTCATGTTAAGTCACGATAATGTTAGTATGGTTCTCGGTGTTTGTTTATACCAAATCACAAAATACTGAGCTGACCTATATGTCAGTAAATACTAAATACACTGAGTATGGAAACGTTAGCTGTCAAACGTCTTAGGCACCGATGCACTTGCGCCTTTCTCTATAGCATGCAATTTTTTTCGAGTACATCTCGACATTATTAACGATGGAGGGGAAGTTAAAACAACAATTCGCCACCAAAAACATCCTCAGTTTGCTATTTTTACTTGCCGCGACCTTATTTATGAAACATCCTGATTCCACCTGTTGGTGGCGAGCACGCGTAAAGCAATAGCTGAATTTAGTGTCGAAACAGAACGTAGGCCCTATTGTTTTGTCCTTGTTGTAGGCCTACGTTCGCCGCCTGCTGACTTCCATTGTCAGGTGTTGGATTATTTGGATATTTTGTTTATGCAGATAACTTTCACTGGAAAGATGGCGGCAACCTTTACTCGCTCACCACTCGACACAGATACCACTATCAGTTACTTGCCTTTGAGTCACGCTGCTGCGCAACTCTTTGACATCTTTATTCCAATCATCAACGGCGTGACCGTGTACTTTGCTCAGCCAGATGCTCTGAAGGTATGTAGCATTGTATCTGTAATAAGACGCGATATATTACGCAGTTATGTAATATACTATATGCAGACGAGTTCAGAGTCGAGATGACAATATGCAATGCGTGTGCAAGACAGACTCAGACTGGTTACAGCAACAGAGTTCGTATCTAGCGCCTATGCTATAGCTGATGTCTATTGGCCGCAGTAGGCCACGCCTACACGACTGTTCATACGCTGTCAGTCACGTCACAGTATCACATTCACAGTGGCACTACAGCGGAGCTATAATGTCTTTCGATACGACACAATGCATTCACTGCCTAAAACCGGCCAGTGTGTTTGGATAATAGTAACTATAGAACTGAAGCTTTTTGGAGAAATAACTGTTGTGTTTTGTTCTCAGACTGTCATTGTTAAGAGTTTCTTTTAATCAACACAACCTGCACACTGATCATCACTTACTGAATTGACGGCGCATCAGCGGTTGGCACATCTCTGTCTTATTTGGTCGCATAGACCATATTCTCTGGGCCGAAATAACCACAAATAGAAATCTGCGACAAAAACTAGCACTGTAGTGAAGGTATTAAGACGTTTTGGCCTCTGGACGTTTTGCCCACAAGACATTTCTCCCCAGACGTTGTATTCTCGGTCCGTTTTTGTCCTTCTTTCGTTTTTACGTCTTTTTCGTCGTCCTTTCGTTTTTACCGTCGTACGCAATTTTGTAGTGGGCAAAACGTTTAGAAGGCGAAATTTCCAATTTTGGTGTGAAACGTCCTGCGCGGGTAACAATAAATGCACGAAACTTCCGTAATTCGTAGTGAATTCTCGGCGTTGACGGCAGGGTTCGTTGAAGACGACTCTGGCTGAAGTTCGTCCGACGTATTTCTTCGGCGTGCCTCGAGTGTGGGAGAAGATGAAGGAAGCGATGGTGACGGCTGGACGCAAGAACGGTGCGTTGAAGCGTCGCATCGTCAACTGGGCAAAGAACGTCGGCCTACGCAGCAACTTGGCGAAAATGCGAGGGTTAATGACGCTAGGTTTTTCCTGTAACATCGTGCAAATTTATTGTACACAAAATGTGCAGTTCTAATTTTAAAATATGCAGTTGTAGCTAAATATTTGTGTCTTTCTAAATCGTAACCCATGACTAACAATCTGACTCTAAGTGTACACTTGGTCAGCTACACAAACTCTGGATCTCTACCTAATTGGAGGGGATCGTTGCTCTATCACCAAAATCACACTTGCAATAACTCATGGGCGGCGTAAGAGGAGGGCAGGGGGCAGCCCCCCGTACCCTTGCCCTTGCCCTCTTTCCCTTGCTCCCTTTCCCAGCTCCCCCGGAAAAAATTTTAATGGTAATTATGTGTCCTCTGGGCACTTTATCATGCTAAGATGTGACTAATTGAACGTCATTTGTGCAAAATAACTCAGACATCTCTGAGTTTTCGCGTTTCCAAATATTAAAAAGCACGCAAATTTGTGGCTTTTATTGTACGTCCACAACCTAAAAGTGTCTTAGTTTTAGGGGGGGTCGCCCCCTGACCAGAGGCGCTGCCCCTGGAAACCGCTACATCTTTTCAATGCACACAACTGAATAGAGTCGACATTTGGCCCGCGTGCATAAACATTATTGCCCCCTGTGCTGTGTTCCTTGCCCCTCACCTCTGCTGCCCCTCCCAGCTTCAGACTTCTAGCGCCTCTCATGCAATAACTGCACAAAATTAACGGTTTCACGATCTGCAAAAAATTTACTTACATGTACAGTACTCAGTCAAATTGGCAGGTGCGTCCACTACATCGACAGGTGGAAACAAGATTCTTTTTGCAAAAAGTTGTCGTTTGCATTGATTTAACTTGTACTTCAATGTCTCTTTAGACTAACATTTTGTACTTAGAAGACACTCCATTACCATCAGCCACCTTTCAATGATTCGACGTTATTATGCGGCCATTCTAGCAGGCCGCATTAGGAGTCTCGCTCGTTCGTCTGTCCCGTACGTGCGACCCAAAGCCCAACAATGCGTCGCTATACTACCTTGTGAAATATAGTCAGCTTTGAAATACTTCAAACTATGTTTCAGTGTTCTAAAGCTGACTACATTTTATGACTCATTTTGGATGTGATGGACTTTTCTTTAGAAGAGTTGTGAATATTTGATTATATGTGAATATTTGATAAAGTTTTGACTGTAGCGGTTTTTTCGGTGCTTGTGTGTTTCAGACGGAGGAGGTTGATATGTTACCCGCTGGCTAGAGCTCTGGTGTTTAAGAAGGTGCGCGCTGCACTGGGCTTCGACCGATGTCGTATAATCATCAGTGGTGCTGCGCCAACTACGCGAGATACGATTGAGTTTTTCCTCAGTCTCGACATACAGATCATGGAGGGTTACGGCATGAGCGAGTCTTCCGGTAGACAAAGTTAAAGATTGCGTATAGCTTTTTATGAGAAACATATCGCAAAGTCACGGAGCGTCACCTGCCATATGGGATCGCACAGTGTTACTGCCACCCGACATCGGCGAACGCACCAGAACACAGCCAGAGAGGTCGATACTCGATTTACTTACCTCATACGGATAGAAGTCTGAGTTGACCATGGCGTTGGTTATATACCGAGACGGTTGCTTGCCGTAGTCACTCATCCATGTAGTAATCAATTGATAGTGACCCGACAAGGAGTTGAACCCACGATCATTCGATCGCACGTCCGACATCGTACCGTTACGCCATCAAGCCTTAATCGTTTTCAACCTATGTACCAATAGGCTATTGTTTACGCCGTTTAATACGGATTTATTTAGTCCGTGCCGAGTGCTAACACAAATGCCGCATTTCTGTTACTGCTGTTGTTTGGAAATAAATTTCGTTGCATTACAATAGGCCTATGTTAGATGATGATTGACTAAGTCTTTAATTATGGTTTTATGAACGCGTTTATTTATTTGCCATAAAATGGCAACGTACAAACAGAAAAACAAACAGATATAGGCTATACAGATTCATTAGTTTAACCCATTAGTGCCTGAATTATTTTAAAGTTTGCCATCAAACTAGGTGTCCCATTTTTGGGGACGCTAGGCATAAATTGGTTAAACAGATAAAATGACGCGACACCATTATTTCGTAGACTGAAATCAAGTGTACGTATATAGCAGGTCGTGGTATACAATCGTGGCTCGCAGCACGGAGGACACCTCGTTATGCGATCAAGATAGAGAATTTGGTATTTTGTATATTAACTTAGCGTGAACTCACCAATTTTCAGCTAATATGCTGAACCGAAACTGCTATAGGCTTTCGCGCGTCTTGTGAGCATTAGCTCAAATTTCTTGTTATATTAAAAGTCCTACTTAGTAATGTAGCAGCTGCCACTTCTGAGATCATAAAGCGCTTCTGGGGTCACTTACCGACAAAAAGCAATGTTGAAGGTCTCATTATGTTGTGCGTAGGTCCTCACACGTGCGGTATGCCGTGGGATTACTGCATAACGAGCGTCGGCAAAGAATTGCCCGGGTTTAGCACGCTACTCGCTGACCAGGATGAAAATGGCGAAGGCGAGGTTTGTGAATGCTGCTTATTTAAAGCCCTCGCTATCAAAGCTTACGAGATATGTAGAGATAGACCCATATTATCAGTGACAAAATGTAGACCACTGCAGGCATTGTAAGATACAGTCGGGTATCAGCCAGTGTTTGAATTGCCGGGGAGTTGGGGGGTTGAACCTTCCCAACTGTTTTCTCAACTCCCTCTAACACACTGTCAAATTATATGTACTTGGGGGTCAGCTATATAGTATATACATAAGATTTACGTCACAATTTTGGTCGGTCTTCGACCATTAAAAAGTTCAACCCCCCAGCTAATTTTTCGCAATTCAAACACTGGTAACGGCTGAGGTTTTCCGGAGATGCGGCGTCAAGCGACAGCGGGGCTGTCGAAAACGGCGATTTTCAACTATTTCGGTTGCCGTATCTATGAAAAACCTCCGTTACGCAGCGACACGAAAGAGTAGTTTTTCGGCTTTCCACGGACTGTAAAATACGTTAGCATGAGATGATGTCTTTGCCTTTGTCTGATTGTTGTGATTTTATATTCCCGTCTGCGTGGTTTTATTCGCTTTCTTTTTAATTTTCATTTTAGTGTATGCTTCGTGTACGATCGTAGGTATAAACAAATAAAACTGTTATACCTCAACGCAAAATACCTGCACGCGATTGGTCGTAAGCACGTCACTTGACGTTCACAAATACGTCATATAGTCACCAGCCAGTCACTTTACTTTATTCAAAGACAGCGTATAACAGCACAAATTTTGCGTAAGAATAAACAAATAGGAACTGGCGTCATCGATCATTATTAGGCCGCCCGGAACGGTAGTTCCCGGAAGGCCTTATGTTTTATTGCTGTTTCTTTCATTTTTTTCAACGCAAAATTTTTGAGATCCGTGGGCCGATCTCCGCGAAATTTTGCCACGCGTGTTCAGTTTATAAATGCCGGTCCAAAAATTTGGAAGTCTGCCCCCAAAAAAATTTTTGGGGCAAAAACATGCTAAATTTGGCGCGATTTTGGACACCTTCCCCCTTTGAGCGCGAATATCTCCGGAACGGGTAGAGATATGCAAAATCTAAAAACCTAGTGCACGACAGCGTTTCCTCCCAACGCAAAAAAATTCGGTGAACTTTGGTCCACTAAACACGGACAGGGAGATTTAGATATGAAATTGTACCCGCAAAGTCGACTTTTTCGGAAAACCATATCTCGGCCCTTAAGGGATGCTGCGCCCCGAAATTCTTACACGCGTCATAGAATGTCCGAGTTTTGCTAGCCAACACCCCACCTGAGTCTAGGGTCCCCCTTACAATTTTTTGCAAAGGGGGTGTCACAATTGGCTTAAAATATAGCATATGAGCCTCTATAACTTTGGAGCTAAAGAAATTAGCCTAATGAAACTTTACCACGTGACGTGCCACTATGTGGAAATGTTAAGTTGGCAACATTTTTGAAGGGGAAGGAGTGGGGCACCGCCCGTTTAAAATTTGGGAAGGCAAAAACGTCCAAAATTCGCCGCGATTCAGGACAACTTTCGAGTTTGATTACAAATATCTCTGGAATGAATGGAAATATCGACGAGGTGTAAACGGCGTTATTAAGCACTGTTCGTACTGCGTTGAACAGGAAAAAATTGCGAACTTTGTCCACACACAATAAAAGTCATAAAGGCTCATGTTGACCCATCCAGAATTGTCAGTGCGCGGGTTTTCGGAGTAGTCTGGACTTTGATCTTGAATATCTCCGGAAGATATAGGGTTATCGACAAGCGGTAAACGGCATTATCGCTCACCACCCCTCCCAGTTTTAACACAAAACTTGGCAAACTTTTGTCCACTAACAAAAAAGTTATAAGGGCTCATTTCGACCTACCCAAAATCGACAGTGCGCCCGTTTTAGAACAATTTAATACTTTGATCGCATATATTTCGAGAATGGATAGAGATATCGATAAAGGGAAAGCGGAGTTCTCAACGACGATTAATTTCACGTCGAACGCAGAAAATTGGTGAACACGGGTTCACAAATAACAAAGTTCTGTTGTCTCATTTCGAACCATCCAAGTTCGACATTGTGCTTGCTGTATGATAATGCAATTGTGTTCGGGCACGTGACTTTACTGCAAACGGAATTTCAACCCTTTAACTGTCCCCAATCGGACTAACGGCGTTGGGCAGTTTCTCGATGTGCTCTGCCCCACATTTCTGATTGAAAATTTTTTCTCGAAGTTGGTAAAATATTGACAGAGGTTTTTGACTTTGGTCAATATTTTACCAACTTCGGGAAAAATTTTCAATAATAATCGATGACGCCAGTCACAAGTATGATAATGAAAACAATGGATTCATCGGTCGATTGTAACAACGTATATGAAATGTTTTGTGCGTAGTCGTCTGCACACTGTGTTATACCCCGTTTACACGATGAAACTGGCTCGACACGATGAAGCAAACATCGAGCAGACGTCGAGCAAACGTCGAGCAAATATCGAGCAATTATATTATATGTTAGCTGGACCAGCCAGCTCGTTGAGCCAGCTTCATCGTGTAAACGGGGTATAACATATATAATTGCTCGATATTTGCTCGATATTTGCTCGATGCTTGCTCGATGTCTGCTCGATGTTTGCTTGATAATTGCTTATGTAGGCCATGCTTTATGTGTGCTTTATATTTGCTCAATGTTTGCTCGATTGTGTAAGCGGGGTGTTACTGTGATAGATCTGTATGGGCGGTCGTCATGTGTTCATGGGCTACTTGGACATGCCGGAGAAAACAAAGGAAACGATCGATGAAGAAGGTTGGCTGCATTCTGGCGACATCGGCAGGACAGATCCTTACAAGTATTTGTATGTCACCGGAAGAATCAAAGGTACAACGGTCAGTCGCAATTAACAGCAAGAAGACTTTTTTTTACATTTTTGTTAGGTTTTAGCGCACTTAACTTTTTCTTAAAGTTTGTTATTTATTTTTATTGAAAATTTTATCAAGAATGTTGAGAAACACTGTTGAAACTACAGAAACGAATTAATAAGCCAGAGTAGTGGTATTATATTTAGTAAGTTTAGTGATACTTGGACTTATGATCACACAGATGAATTGAAATCGAATAGAGTTTTTTTTCTGTCTGTCTTTTTACGCGCGAAAGCAGCTACTACTTTCAGCGCGTCTTAGCCATCGCAATTCTGTCCATCCGTCTGTCTGTCACACGGGTGAATCAGTCAAAAGCGGTGCAAGCTAGAGTCACCAAATCTGCACCGTCGGTTGCCTGTAAGACTTTAGTTTCAGAAACCGTAAAGACTTTCTATAAATTCGAAGGGTGTCACCCCAAACGAGGGCGCTAAATGAGAGAGGGTGGGCAAAATTTGTGATTTTTGGCCAATAAGTCGCTGTATTTCAGTAACGGTGCGAGATAGGGCCTAAGTTACTATTAATCACTAATAGGTAGTCGTACATTGGCTTTCGATTTGCGCCGAATTGAATGACCTTGAATGACCTTGAACGCCCAAATAGGGGGTTTTATGGATTTTTTGGCGATTTCGGGCTGCGACACAAGTCTATATTGTTCACAAGGTGGCGCCACGTTACTATCGTTATGCGATCTAGATAGAGAATTTGGTATTTGTATATTAACTTAGCGTGAACACCCCAATTTTCAGCTAAACTAATGAACCGGAACTGCTATAGGCATTCGCGCGTCTCGTGAGCATTAGCTCAAATTTCTTGTTTGTTCTAGCTATACTGCAGCTACATCGTTAGGCATTAACCAAGATGTTAAACAAATTAGGTCTACCGTTATTTATTCGACGTTTTAAACGTTTTAGTATTCTTGTCACGTTTTTAACGTTATTAATTTTTTTTCTAGAAAGTTTTTTTTACATCTGTGCATTCTATGGTTTTGTGTTTGTTGCACTGGACAGAGTTGCTGGTAACGGCAGGCGGAGAGAACGTGCCGCCCGTGTTAATTGAAGACAAAGTGAAGCAGGAGTTGCCGTGTGTCAGCAACTGTATGCTGGTCGGCGACAAACGAAGATTTCTCTCGCTGCTCATCTGTCTAAAGGCAAGTCAACTCGCCAGCCAATGTTTTATTGCTAGACGGGACAATCAGCGCTGAAACCTCATATATCTTTGCATTAAATGGGTCAGCCTGCCATCTGGCGAATACAACGCTAAGGACCACATTATATGCTCACGCAGTCACGCTGACCCTTTTTTCCAGCTTCTGCATTCGCCATCGAGTCTTACGCCACCATTCAGAGGCCAGAAATAGGAGCGTCCATCCGCCTCAGCACCAGGAAGCAACCTTTCCCCAACTCGGATGCCCTGCTTCTTTCCCTTTTCTCTTTCTCTTTTTTCCCTTCCTCTCCCATTTTCCCTTTCATTTACTCTCCTTTTATTCCCCTTTTTTCCTTCTGTCTCTCCCTCCCTTTTTTCTTTCCCTGTTCCTCCCTTTAGAAGTAGGACCCCTTGAATTCAGCGAGAGGTCTGGCGGAACGCTGCAAGCTTCCCCAGTGAGGTCTGGGGCGGAGTCCTAGTCGAAATCGAATTTGATGGATTTAAGCCTTTAAAATATACACCTTAGCAATAAATTTAATTATTTTCCATATAATTAACTGACCAAATTTAGTGCAGTTTGAACAATATAGGCAAACAAGGGTGGCGTAGCACCACAACTTCTGAAGTAAGCAAGGCCGTAGCCAGAATTTTTGCTTGGGAGCTAACCTTTTCCTCTCTTTCCCATTTTCCCTATTTTCCGTTTTTATCTCCTTCATGTGCTTTTTCCTTTCATTCCATTTCTTTTTTTCTCTTTTTTCCCTTCCTTTTCCTTAAAGGTAAGACCCCTTAAATCCAGCTAGAAGTTCTGAAGGAGTGCTGTGAGTTCCCCAACAGGGTCTGGGGCAGAGCCCCAGCTGAGATCGAATTTAGTGCATTTTATCCTTAAAATGTGACATCTGGTGGCAGCAATTCTAACATTTTTTTTAGAATCAACTGACCAAATTAAGTGCGTGCAATTAAAATAATAAAGGAAACAACGGTGGCAGAACAAATATTAAGGTGGTGATATAAATAATTTGCGAGCAAAGCGAGCAGAAAATTTTTTTTAACTGTTGTACGCAGAATTGTCACACTAACTTCAAAAATTTCAGGGGGCTTGAACCCGCTAACTTCCCCCTATTAAATACAGCTTTGAAAGTAGGGGGTTACAAGTAATCTGCGAACGAAGCAAGCAGAAAAAATTGGAGCAGTTGTATGCAGAATTGTCGCATTCCGTGCCATGCGTTTCTAGGCAATTTGCTGCAAAAATATCTTCCAGTTTTTAATTTTTACTTTTCCCCCAACTTTTTTCAGCAGGTAATTGTCTCCATCTGTCAATGGAGTGGACGCCCCTAGCCGGAAACTTCTTTTGCTGTCAAGTAGCACTTTGCTGACTACAGCAGCCTTGTGGCTGCGATGCTCGTCAATGATGCTGGTCTGATGCAGTGGCGTAGCTAGAAATGTGAATGGGAGCTCGCTTCTCTTCTTTTCCCCTTTTTTGCTTCCTTTTGTCTCTTTTAACCTCCCCTCCCTTCTCCACCGTTTTCCGTTTTTTTTCTTTCCTTTAAAAGTTTAAAAGTTAAAGGTGTGGTATTGGTATAGCTCTTAATGGAAGCCCATCTCAGAGCTACGGAGCGTCACCTGCCGTATGGGATCACACAGTGTTACCTCCCACCTGAGTGATCTGACATAGGTGAACGCGTCCCGCCTTAACACCAGCCAGATAAATTGTTACTCGATGTATTTACCCCGGAGGGATGAAAGGATTATTTGACTTAGGCGGCTGGTTACGTACCGAAATGGGTTACATGCCCGAAGGCAGTCACCGTCCAAGTACTAACGTGGCCTGGAGTAGAGTAACTTCGTTGATCGGATGAAACGCGTCACCGCTACGCCACGTCACCAACCCTGTCCTCTTTTGCTCCCTCTCTCTAGATATAGGACCCCTGAATTCCAGCTAGGACTGTAGAAATGCTGTACGCTCCCCCAACACGGTGTTGGCCGGAGCCCTAGTCAAAATCAAATTTGGTGCATTTTGGCCTTAAAATATGAGCTCTGGTGGCAACAATTTTAATAATTTTTTTAAATTTCTGTATTTATATTTAGCCAAAAAATTGAGATTGGAAGGCTGGGTTTGCTGTCCCCATATCTATGCCGCTGGTCTGATGTGTATAGACGGAGGTGGACGCAGAGACACTGGAGCCATATGACACGTTGACGCCTGTAACAGTGGACTGGTGCCGCTCGGTCGGCAGCGACGCCAACAAAGTCTCTGACATCATCGACAACTCCGACGATAAGGTGGGCTACGTCTCTACGTGGAGTAGGGTTGCTACAGTGGATGAAGAAGCGCCAATTCGGCGAATTTTGACAGGCGCTGGCGACCTAAAATTCGGCTTTGGCGTCGTGTTTGCTACTTTCTGCTCGGGTCACTTTTTGAATCGTTTAGATAGACCTATAAAGAATTGGAATACTTTTTGCCAGTTTTGGAAAAATGACTTATAAAAAATCTGGCAACTCGGCGTGAGGGACTCACGAAATGGTGTGTTATGTGATCCAGAATGTTGCAGAAAGCGAAATGTAACACTGTAATGCACTAAACATTCGTCGTTCGTCTTGTAAGTCTATGTAATTGTCATTTTTTTCATTCTGTTCGGTGCATTGACGGAGCATGCTCATTACACAGCTTGCACATGCATTCTGGAGCCTTTTTTACTTTTTGTGACAAGACATTTTCAAACCTAGACAGGACCGTGTTTTAAAAACACAGATTTTGAAATCTTATAAAAATTATATCAGTCCCGTATTTCTGTAGTCTCAATCAACAAAGCCAGACCTGCATGGATGGATTACCGTCGGCAGACTGACAAATCATTTCGGCATGTAATCAACCACCTAGGTCAACTCAGCCTGGCCATCCCTCCGTGGATAACACCCAACGAGTACCAGCGAACGCTGGAGCGTAAAAAGGCACACGGCGCGATGCACTGGCCTTGTATCTTTGGTCTCGCAGTGTAAACTGGTATCCGGCTGAAGGCTAAGGATACGGAGATCGTCGCCGCTTAAGACCTTGTGGCCCGGAATGACTCGTTTAACGTTTGTATACGTTGGATATAGTTGCATTACTGAAGTACGAGTGGATGGTCACGTGACTGATGATTGACAGGTGCTTGAGGCGATTCAGCGCGGCATTGACGCTGTCAACAAGAAAGCGACATCCAGAGCGCAGAACATCCAGAAGTGGTCGATCCTGCGTCGAGACTTTTCCGTCTTCGGCGGCGAACTAGGTCAGCAATTTATTTACGTTTACTGATTCGTCGTTGATTTATTTATTTATTTATTTAGCTGCTGATAGCGATGGATATAACGTTGGATGTTTTTGTGGTGAACTTCGCATAATCTCGTTCGGACGTTTGCCCGTACGAACTATGGCCTGCTAACGCAGAGGCGGACGTTTTCCCGTATGCACTTTTAAGGCAGTTATCGTCAAGTCGGACATTTGCCCGTACGTTGTCGAGTGTTATTGCAAATTCATCTTCGTTCTGACAGCGAAATCATTTTAAAAATCGGTTAATTTTTTTTCATGAAGTTAGGCGGTAGAAAAGTGTGTTATTTTTGTCCACGCTGTAGGTCCGACGCTGAAGCTGAAAAGGCCGGAGGTGCTTCGTATGTACGATGATACAATAGAAGCCTTCTACGCAGACGCCGCAGAATAACACACAACTCAACTCAACTCAACACTGCATTGTTGTTATATAGGTCTACTGTAATGCCTGTCAGCTGATAAAATCTATTTAAGCTTCTCGTGTATGTCCACGTATTTTGTGAGACGTTTCTGGTGTGACGTCTGTTTGCATTTTTGAGCTACCGTTGATTTCAGTTGGTGGAATTTGAAAAGACTTGGGAAAATCGATGATAAAACGATAAGCGGATGAAAGTCATAGGGGCTTGCTTTTTGCCGAACAAACAGTATAAGCACTAAAACACTTGTATATGTTAAAGCAGTTGCGAATGTATAACATAACTGGATTGTAGGTAACTAACATTTAGCTACGTTAATTAATACAACGAAAAGAAAGTTTGGTTTTATGATGAGTGTTTAGTGTTATTTTTTATTTCACCACACGACCTAGAAATGTAAAAAAAATATTACTGTTGATAAGTGACATTTTTAGTTTTCATTGGCTGCACTGTTGTCTGTATTTTATTGTCTCAAGTATCGTCAGATATTAAGCAAAATTTTGATAGTCATTGACATTATCGTTAAAAAATTTACAAAAAAAATTTCGAATTAGTATATTTGGCAAAAAAGAGTTTTTTACACAGACTTAAGCTTGCGTGTGGTGTAGTTTTTGAGTTATATTTGATTGTAAATTATTATTAAATCTGTTTGTGGTGACTTATTCACAGTGTAGCATTTGATGTAGCCTGCTGTTTTTTGTCTGATATCCGCTGAGAATTGAAAGAAAGAGTTGAATAAAAATAATTGTTTTTGTACTGATATTTTTATGGAATAATTGTATTGTTCTGCTGGGTTTACTGCTGCTTTTTTATACTACAACAATACTGATTTATGTTTAATATTTATTCTATGTGATAATATAATGTGAAATGTACTACAGAAGTAGCTTTTAGTTTTAATCTGTAATTGCGATATTAACGAAACGTATTTGATTTTTTGTGATTTGCTACATGTAAATAACGTGACAGCAAACGTATCGTAAACATTTTTTTTATATTTGTAAAGATAACTTTGTAAATCTTGTTAAATAATGTTCTTGTTGCTTACATAATTGTGTCGTAATAATTAACGTAGATGTACTATCTCGAACGCACATTGCTTTTATCTGCAGGTCCTGATTAATAGCAGAAATTGAAAATGTTAATGGTTCTCCACATTATAGTCATTCGTAAGGCGCGCAATGCGAGCAAACTGAATCGTAGGTCCCGCCATCATAAAGTTAACAGCTGTTCTATTAGTTATTAGTATTATTACCCTCCCCCAGTATATACTTCTCTTACAGCTCTTCGCTATGAATAGAAAAGTTAAAATCTCGAAGAATAACTATCTGTTGATATTTTTTGTTTGCTTTGTAAAATTAGAAATATAAATACTAAAATCGCATACTCTTATTTCATACTTAAAATTTAAAAGTTTAAAATTGCAAAAAACGTGGTTATAATCATAGAGCCGCGCTTCATTTTTATGCCTTACAGGCCTCGCTACGCTGCACAGCGTATTAGAGTCTTAAGAGGCATACAGAACGACAAATCTGAACCGAGTTCAACTAAAATGAAACAGAATGAAGTAAAAGAAACTAAAAAGAAAGTCGCGTCGTAAAACTTTCATTTTAATTTACTTTGTTTTTAGTTTATTTTACTCCATGTCGTTTTAGTTCAGTTCAAATCTGTCGCTTCGCTTTAAACACGCCTTTAGGCATTGATAATGACTTATGACTTGTTTCTATCAAGCATCAGCGTTCAGAGTTCTTAATCGTTATTTTGTTATTTCACGATGCAGTGTAGCGACGACGCCTTTTAAAATGGAGCGGTATTTGAAAAAGATGTTACTGCAAATTTTTGCTGAGCACAATTTGAAAATAGTTAAATATTTGGCGACGATAAGGACGTATACGACGAGTCCTGTTCGACATAAGATGTTAATAATAAGCTGTTTGTACAATTAAATGTTAGGATGTCTTTGGATATAGTTCTCAATTATAATAATTGACTGGCACGCTTTTCATGCTACATATCGTTTGACGTGGCCCGTAATCGTTCGCGTTTTGTTGATTTTCGTGTATTTCGATTGTTTTTATGCATTGCGCGATTGACATTGTGTAAGCTTACATGACGGATTCTAGCTTAGGCCTTATGCCATTGTGTTCGCTGCTCATTATGAGATACGAGAAAATAAAGTGTATCAAATATTTTACTGTTTTATGTCCACTTTTATTTTGTTTGGTAAATAGGCCAGTGAACGAATTTGAAACACTTTAATCAGTCACGAAAATGTTTTGGTCATTAATACAGTTATCACAGCTGTGCAAATAACTTTCACGACGATAAAAATGTGCTCAGAAATGACGAACAGTCGTAAAATTGCTTGCGAAATGAAAAGTTGCATAAACTTCAATGTTATTTTTTATTTAGGCACGAATTATCGTAACATTTATGAAAAACAGTTATCTAATAAAAAAACTGTTTAGTTTTTGTATATCGTTTGGCGGCATGACGTATTTAACTCTTAAGACTACGTTAACCGTGACTAAATTTCCACAAAAAAATTTAACGTTGAATGTGGTGTTCGATATAATTGAGTCACCACAGCGTGTATGGGACTGCAGTCTTTTTGAGGAATCAATTTCTTTCTGCGATCAGCAGTCGGATGTGGTCTTCTGATATGGACGGTACGGTCGGCCCACCCTAGCGACAGCTAGGCTTTATGTTAAATAAGTGACAACCTTTCAATTTGAGCATACGTTCATACGCGTTGGTTTACATTGGTCGCGAGCCACTTCACCTACCGGCTTGTCATTGTATGAGTGCATTTTGTAAACTTGGACAATTATGACGACTCTTTGGGTATAGGCCTAAAGTCTATACTGCTGTGTTCACTTCAACGGGTATATTAGTAAATAAAATCTGTATATCTAGTATGTTATAATTTATGGATGGTTAAAATTTCATTTAGTAAATTAGAATTAAAACCCAAAAAAGCAAAACTTGGTACCCAATATACGTAACTGCACTTGCATTATGCTTTATCTACAAATTTTAAAGCTTTGTAGGCTGCTATTTAGCCACGTGCTGCTTTTCAGATATCAATACCTGTAACAGGCAGTTGCGAAGCCATGTGAGTGGGCAAGAGCCATGGTCCCGAATTTTATTGACAGCAAAATTGTTAAGTTGGAAAACATTAAGTGAACAAAACGACGACCGATTCAATTTCTATCCAAGTCTGCCAGTGGCGTCTCTCTGACGTTCTCAATATAAGTGCCGTAAGTGCCCGATATCAGCAGGCTTTATATCCACCATTATTCACCATAAGGTAGCAAACAAACTAAGCTAAGAAGAAAAAGAAATGGAGCCTTAACTAACAATCGTGCATTCCAATTGTCTTAGTCGTCTCTGAATAACGAAGTTCGAAGTAATTTAATAAAAAGATTCGTCAACACTCGCTAGTTAACAGAAAACGAAACGACTACAAATTACTTGTCGACAAACTACATACTTTAGAAGCATAAATAACACAGGGATTTATTTCGTCTTTACCAATCTTTAATGAAATGGCGTAAGCTTACTGGACCGTTGTCATCGTTTTATCTAGTTTTAGTGTGTGAACTGTGAACAAGTACAATGAACGTGTTAAAAACGGTGGTACAAAATGACCAAATAGTCAAAATGGAAATGTTGATGCTAATTCGCAGGTGACAAGTTGTTGTGGACAGCTGATAGCTGTTTCGGTGAGTTCTCGACACCCGGCAACCGTTTAGCGACCGATGTTTCTATTGTTGTCGAACATAGGGTGGCGAGGAAAACAGGTTCCTCTTTCTGAAGTACAGGGGACGTAACGTGTTTTGTCTGCCCTACTTTTTAGGCGGATAAATATTTATTATGTTTTCAAATACCGTCGTCGCTACCGCGGACAGTAATTACAAAACACGAGTCGAATTCGGTTTTGTTAACGCATTATCGTGCGCGCAACGATAAATATGTGAGTAAGTAAATAAATAAATAAAATTTATTTCATAGCGCACATAATGTCGGCGAGCAACTCGCCGAATCTGAAAGGCTGGGGCACTAATAATGGCTACAGGTTAAAAACGTTTTGAGTTGGCGACGGAAAGACGCTATTGAACAACTATTGCCAATGTCAAAAGGAAGATCGTCTTGATAATGCTGGCTTCACTGTCAATGTTACTATATGGGCGTCCCCTAGACTCGTTGCTAGGTTGGCGCCAATGGAGTGGAGTGAACTAAGCGCGGATAGGTTGAGACGCTCAGCACAATGTCACTGTAGCAGACTAGCTGAAGATATTGCCACCAGCGCTCATTACACAAACATACGAATTAGTCACTGTCCTGCCACGGTGCCTCGGCTAGCCGACTATATTATTCTTCCGACCTGCTAATAACATAATAATTAAATACGAACCGGCCTGCGACTTTCGTGACTAGTCAGTTCTCAGCGACTATTTCGCTTTTTTCTTAATTGTTATGTGGCTGCACGCGCATGGTCGTGCCCGCACATCTGTCTGTACTGAATCCTTGCTCGAAAAAGCGTATACGAAAACTAATTTGGTGTGAACGTTAGCCACAGAAGAATCAAATTAGTAATTGGTGTGCCAGTTTTTACTTCCAAAACTTAACAGTTGAAAGGGTCAAAGATTAGGTTAAAAGTTAAGATTAGGGTCGCTCTGTTCTAGGCGGACGACCGTATGTTATGTCGGCACTGGGCCGACGTACTTTTGCAGTTGTTGTGGCTGTGCATGACTGCGATTGTTACATAATGTATCAATGAAAAAAGGGTTAAAAATTGCAACATATTTGTCGAATATAAACTTCGAATGTGTTTCATTTCGATACTTACGGCGTACATACTTAACTCAAACTCCGCTCAGCGGAAAGCGGAGAACTTTGCGCGAAACAGATAGGCGCCTATGTATCTGCGGCTGGCTCACAGACATCTGTGAAACATTCACAGATGGGTTCACAACCGGATGGACTAAACGTAGTGAGTGATTTAAGCGACTAACCTATTTTAGGTTCAGTTTGCGATGTTCAGTATCAGAATGTCGACACAAACAATGCAGCGCGTGTGATAAATTACGAAAAAGTGACGGCGAACGCCAAAATTTACTTTTACCGTAAATTGTGCGAACTCGTGATTTCCTTTCGTTTAGCGTCAATAATAGGCCAAATGCTAAAAGTTGCAGAATCACGAGAATCGAGAATAATAATTATATCATTGAAGGCATAATAGTCTTGCTGTCTTTGAGTCACAGATGGCCAATATTACTAAACGGCTTTGCGCGGATATTTTCTGACCATCGTCGAAGCGTGTAACGACATTGCGCGCTGTCGTCTAATTCAATTCACGACGTCACTTAAATTAACGCAAATGAGTGAGTTAAAAGAGCACTTGCTTTTGTGAACTACAGGGTGGCCTAATTTATACATCCTCATTTACCAAAAAAGTAGCAATTACAACAAATAATAACATATGCAAAAGCACCATGAAACAAAATGAAAAAAAAACAATTACATCGAATAACTGACAAATAGTAGCTGATCATACAACAACTTCCAGTTGTCCGTATGAAATTTATTACTTTGTTTTTCAATCATTTAACTAAATGTCGTAAAATTAACCATACACTGTGCAAGTCTAATTTCTTTTATATTACTGGTCTGAAACAATTTTATAAGAACCTGTTCACGACGAAGTGTAACGCTTTGAGGTCTGATTTACTTAAAGGGTGAACTTTCATGCCATAAATCGACATCGGTATACATACATTCGCTGTTAATGAGCTGCAGTATGACCTCGAGTTAGCAGAGACAACATAATTTGGCGCACTAGCCTACATGTTACCACGTTTATTTGGGCTTACTTTAATGGAACACGCGATAGGCCTAGAACATCGCTAAAGTTACCGGCGACTGTTGCAGTTGCAATACTGTTGCAGCGACAGTCGCTACTTTCTCGTGCCGCTAGACCCATCGAGTGAGCGCGCAGCACTGACGCTAATTGTTGCATTTGATTGGCGCTTCGCTACCGTTTCACTACTGTTTTCTTTTCTACATTTCCTTCGACTTGGCTTTATCACTAAAAGGTATGATGATTTGTTTATTACTTCCATTACTACTTAAGCCTCCGAATCGAGTTTTTTTTCTAAATTAAATCTGGTTGAACCGAAAATACGGCAGATTCTCGTACTAGCCGCATTTTGTCGCGAACAATAATTGACGGCAAAGTTATGGCTGATGCTAAAATTTTCGCCAGAAATCCAGCTTTAACACTAATTTTGCAGTAACATTGTAACGCAAAAACCGCCTTAATATTTTAGACAGGTTGCAGTACACAAAAAGTCAGTTCACATATATGCGCGCGTTGCCTTGACTTTAAATTAGTCGACGAGTATAGGCACTGGCGTAGCCATAGGGGGCACTGGGGACGCGTGCCCTTCTAGGAGCCCACTCAGTTACTCAAAATAGTGCCACAAATGCACCAAAACATGTCATTCTCACTCCAAAAATCCGAAAAATTTCTGCGGAGGGAACATAGCTCTCTCCCCAGACCCCTTCCACGTGAGGAAGGGACATTCCTCCCCATACCCTACACATCAAGTGTTCCCACTACAACTAGATCCTGGCTACGCCACTGCGAGTAGGCCTAAATGTTTAGTTTAAACTTCAGAACTTTATAGTGGACTAGTAATAGTTAAGTCGCGTCAGCGTCGCCTGTGTGAATTGGGTATAAAAGGCAGACCAAACCGAAGCATAGCCAAAAATTAGCAGTTTCTTGCGGAAACGGCCGCATTTTGCATTTTCAGACATTTGAATATTGTGGTACTTTTTTATTAATCAATCAATTAATCAAGCAATTAAAACTTAATTATAATGCGCCGTATGTCGCGAACGAATCAGAAGAGCATAAAATCGTTTTTAGTTTCTGTCGATCATTTCTGCGTAAGTGCGAGTCGACGACGCGCATTGAGGATTAAGGCGCATAGAGAGCGACGTAACTGAACTGACACGGTTAAGTCTTTGACGAATTCGAACTGATCAATGGGCAAGCACTAATGCATTACAGTAGACACCGTTTAACGGCGTCGGTGATCACGTAATTACCGCCACGCACACGTCAACTAATGATCAAGGTGCTAGCTCTGTTCGCCTATTGATCAGTTCGTCAAAAACTAAACCGTGTCAGTTCAGTTTAGTTCAGTTACGTCGCTCTGTACGCGCTTTTAGTCTGATCAAAACGTTGCACGTTCAGTACGTTCGTACCAGGGGCGTCGTGTTAAAGGGTAGCATTTGTCCACTCTAAGTTTTTGGCTGGCGGAACCGAAATTGTCGGAAAATCATTTTCTTTTCAAAAAATTTTTGCATGAAGATGCAAAATTTTAGCTGAAAAACCCTTTAAAGATATTTAGGGACAAAATTAGAATTTTGAGCATTCATAGATAATTTCCTCTTTCGGAAGTTTATAGCGGCTGTTTGTTAGAATTTTGTCGGAAATTTGCATTGTTTGTCAGAAAATTTCAACTTTCTGACAGTTCCTATCCCGCCTCTTTTTTTACCCAGGACGCCACTGCGAGTTGTGACTGTTTCGGCACGGTTACTGATACACGGCATAAGGTCAGTGCTATCGCGAGCACGGCTAAACAAATGTCTTTCTGCAGGCGCTCGCTCACTCGCTGATGACCGGCGTTGACCAGAGATTATTAGATCTGCGAAAGTTAACGATTAATCACACAATTAGCCTAATGGTTAAACAGATTACGACATATGAAAATCCTACTTGTCAAAATTTTGATCGAAATAACGTCAGTGAAACATTATTAAGTAGATGCAGCGAACTTGTGACATCATCTCGATCGTTTGCTTTTCCAGGAAAGTCAACATTTTACTCTGTTTACAGGACGAAATTGTTGTGTTATAGTGGATCTGTGATAGCTTATGGCTAAAAACCTGAAACATTTGCCAAACAAGACAAAAAGCCCAGCTGTCGCTAAAATAGCCTACTGTACTGGTTGTCAGTGACTTTCCAGGTCATCCAAGGTCAATAATATTTGTCTTATTTAAAAGGGCGTATGCCACTTTCTATTAGTGATTATTAATAGCTTTGGCCTTATCTCTTACCTTTTCCGAGATACGGCTTTAAACTTGTTATTAAAAACTGCAGCCAGACGGCTGCAGATGGGGAGCATGGTTACTATTGACAGCTTATAGCAAGCTGCCACCGTTCTAGCCGATGGTACCGTCGCCGACTTCCTAAGACTTGCCGTTTAGCCACAATACATCCGTGACAGACAGACGGACAGACTGACGACGAGAACCGTACCAACAGCTCGACCGTTACTTAAGTACGGTCGACTAAAAATGCATTTTCATTGGCAATTACAGCGCGGTTAGCTTTTAATCGAAATTAACTATTAAGTAATCGTTTCTCTTTGTGAAGTTGACTATTTAAAAAATTTCGATCGTTATTATCTCTAGAGATTATATTTTTGGCTCTAACGATATGGGCAACAATGACCACAGTTTGCAAGTTAATACCACAATAAAAAAACTCTCGTCTTTGACGCGTATCATACAGGGTAAAACAAAAAATGATCAAACACAAAAATAATGATAGATTATTTCAGAAATGCGCAAATATTTTTATACCAAATTTTGCTAATTTGTTCAGACTAGTACACAGCTGTGCAAAAGTGTACTGCTTCGTGTTGTATTTTTTTCACAAACGCGAAATTGACGAAAACGCAAACTTCATAAACGATTTTTTTCAACTATACAAGCTGTATAAAGGCTGATTTTATTACAAAAGTAATCGAGTGTTTAATACATGCCATTTTCGTTAGATATCATTGTGACTTAAGTTTAAGAATTTGGCTTATTTTAAAAATAATAAACTTTTTAATGTTTAAAGTCACAATCGCAGTAAGGATTTAAGGACAAAATGCGGATTCTGACATTCCGGGAAATTGGTTTTAAACACTTAGCAGTTGATGCAATTTTTTTCTGAAATAGATGAGAACCTTAGCTCTGTTAAGATCAATCTGTTTAGGCCTATGATTTTTTATTAGCTCGTTAAGCTTGTGCAGCACTTCACAGAATTTTGTAGCGTTGAAAATTCATGAAAGGTTCAGTACGTTGCGCTGTTAGCTAAAAAAAAAATTGAACATTGATTTTGATACTGCACTATTTCGGCAAATATTTGTATTAACTAACTGTAGCAAAATTAAACAGGCTTACGAGGTGTTGTGAGTTAAAAAATTTTTTTTGAAATGAAATACTAATGCATTGCACAGATATTGCGATTTTCGTGTTGGGGTATTTTATTATGTTTCACCGTGTACGCTGTGTGCTGTGTTGTCAATGAAATTGTTTTTGTATTGGTTGTGACTGATATGACAAATAAACTTCTCTCTCTCCTACTGTGTGGGCGACGGCTAATTATCGCCCTGTCACTAAGCTGTGCACGCGTTCTAGCGGGTTTTGCTGTGTACAGCAGAAACTATCATTGTCGTCTGTCGTCTTGCAACCTTACTCGTTTCCATGCACTCAGCCAGCATAACAGCCCTTCATTCTAGGCTTATCCTGCGCCCTGATTGTTTTCATGCGCCGTGATTCTTTTGTGAGATTTTGGCGCTATAGATATACAGGGTGGCCCAAAAAAACGGGGCCACTCTGTTACATAGCTTTTAACTTCAGAAATACTGCTTAGATCTACACGATTTTTTGCAGAAGTCAAGGTCGTTTCATTCTCAACACGAAAACATAAGTTATTGAAATTAATTATGTGCAACAGTGGCGCCACCTGGC